>FUIF01018605.1_pt1 | contig 13453 bp, 14 predicted proteins | sample 1003461 | NCBI WGS metagenome assembly FUIF01 (sample SAMEA80401918, study PRJEB19352) | marine metagenome | reverse complement strand
TCCTGCAGACCCTGCCATGCGTGCTGAGTTTCTTGCGATGCGCGAAAAACTCGCTCAAATGGAGCAGGCACAGAACGCGACGACCCCTGAAACTCCTACAGCGCCTGCGGCTGACGACCCGTTCAATACTGCCGTCGCCCAGGCAATGGAGAGTTTCAATGTCTATGAAAAAATGGATTCTTGGACGGACCAATTCTTGGACCACCTGAATAGCACTGACCCAAATGCCCAGCGGCAAGCACTTGGGGCCTATGCTAAGGTCATCAGCACCAACGTGTTTCGAGCGGCTGTTAACTTTGTCCAGCAACAGATCGGCGGCGACAACCTCAACAACAGCATTAAGGATCAAGTCTCGAACTCAATTCGCCAAATGGCAGTCTATCAGGACTTCTACGGCTCTTATCCAGAACTCAACAATCCGAAATACTTTCCGACTGTCTTGCATTTCGCTAAGCAATATCGACAGATTAAAGGACTTCCGGCTGAGTCTTATGACGCCGAGCTGCGGGACCATGTGGCCCGCGAGGCGGCAGCATATCTTGGCCTACCGTTGGCGGGCGGAGCAAAACCCCAGGCACCTGCTCCGCAGCCCAACGAAAACCAGCCTCACTTGTTTGATGGCGGTTCACGGCCTGGAGGAACCCCGAACGACTTCGCGGAGTTCGGTGAGGTGGCTCTGGGGCTTACCCCTGGAGCTTGGAGCAAACAACAGCAGTAAGAGGAGTCACAAATGGCCATCCAAGGCCTAGTTGACAACAACGACTGGACAGCCAACGAACGCCCACAGAACTGGCGTGCGGGCATTTCATTGCTTGAAATCAACGGCTCAGTCCCCATCACTGCTTTGACCTCCCGGATGAAGAAGCGGGTTACAGATGACCCGCAGTTCAACTGGTGGGAAAAAGCACAACAAAGTCGTCGTATTCAAATTACGGCGTCTTTGAGCGCAAGCACCTCCAACATTGCTACAACCACAACGGCTGGTGGTGGCATGAAGGGCTTGAAGAAGGGCGACATGCTCTTAATCGAGTCCACGGGAGAAATCGTCCGTGTCGAGTCCGACCCTTCGTCTGACCTTGGTGTCACCGTCTCTCGGGGACAAGCAGGCTCAACGGCGGCAGCTTTGTCTGTCACCACTACAGCCGGTTTAAACCCCTTCATGACGGTCATCGGCTCAGCCTATGCGGAAGGCTCGAACGCGCCCACGCCAATCAACTTCCGTCCGGAACAGGGTTACAACTACACCCAGATCTTCCGGAACACCTACGGCATGACCAATACGGCCTCTCGGACGAACCTTCGGACAGGCAACCAAGCCGCCGAAAATCGTCGTGAGTGCCTCGAAATCATGTCCATGGATATGGAACGGGCATTCTGGTGGGGCAAGCGGGCGGAAACTTCGGAAGACGGCGCTCCGCTTCGCTATACAGGCGGCATCGAGTCTTACATTGACTCTGGGAATATTGTCTCGGCCTCTGGCGGCTCAGCCAATATGACCAACATTGAAGACTGGATGGAACAGGCTTTCCGTTATGGAAGTTCCGAGAAAATGGCCTTTACCGGCAACTTGGGTGCTTTGGCGATCCAGCGCGTGCTTCGCAAGAACACGTCCTGGGAAATTCGCTCTGGCATTACCGAGTTCGGGTTGAAGGTTACTCGGATCGACAGCCTGTTTGGCTCCCTGGTCCTGTATCGCCACCCGCTGTTCAACTACAGCCTTGGCGGCACGACCGGCACTACGACCTATTATGGCAGAAATACTTACTTCTACATTCTTGACATGGCGGAGTTTAAGTATACCTACATGACTGGTCGTGATGTCAAGCACCAAACCGACCTGCAGAACCCTGGCCAAGACTCGAAAGTCTCAGGCTACTTGGGCGAATGCGGACTCGAGTTCGGTCATCCGAAGAAGCACTTCCTCATCAAAGACCTCGCCACCGGCGTGGCTGACTCGTAAGGAGGATAGGATGTCTGGACAACGCTACGACATTGGTGATGGTCGCATTCAAACAGGCCGGGCTCCCGTTGTTCTCAGCGGTGCGCTTGATCTGACAGCAAATGCGACTGTCATCAGCCCCTTCACATTTCTTGCGCCTGAGCGGATGGAGCTTAAGCGTGCGTATGTGAGTGTTACGACCGACCCGACAGCTACGGGAACCAATTTGCAGCTCGGAATTGTCGGCGACCCGGATGAGATCTACACTGGTGGATGGCTCTTAAAGGGCACTACCATTAACGATCTCATGTTCCAGGTCACACCAACTGACCGCTTCGTTGAAAAGAACGAGGTGTTCATCGCGACTGTCACTGGCACAGCAACTACAGCGGGTGCAGGGTACATGACTGTCATGTTCCATCCTGCAGACGCAGTGTAAGAAAAGGTTTGATAAAAACTATGACCAACGCAGGCAACTTGGAGGGGCGAAAGCTCCTCCCCATTATTCAAGAAGACGAGGGTTATTTAGAACCTTCGTTTCTGGAAGAAGTGGTCATCATTGGCCACGGAGCAACTCGCGACGATTTTTGGAAGGAGAACCATAGGTCTATTGAAATTCAGGAGAAGCGCAAGAAAGGCACTCTCGAAGTCTGGGGACTTAACCACACAGCTTTTGTCTACAAGGTCGATAAGGTCTTCAACATGCATGATCTTGAGATGTTGAAGATCTGCGAGCCACACTGGCCTTATATCGACTTCTACGAACGTTATCTTCCAGATGATATTCCTCTTGTAACTGTGAAGTCGATCCCGACGATCCCGCAGTCTGTTCGCTATCCGCTTGAGCTTGTAATTCAAGAGTTCGAAAGCACATATTTCTCGTCCGGGCTGCCTTACCTGATTGCCTACGCACTTCTCTGTAATGTTCAAAGGATCAGCTTCTACGGCTGCGACTTTGAATATCCAGGACGCAATGCATACGAAGTCGGTCGCGGTTGTGTAGAGTATTGGCTTGGAATAGGCAAGCAATACAACGGACTGGAAGTCTCATTTCCACTTGAGTCTACAATGATGGACGTTAGGTGGCGTCTGGGTGAACGTCCTGCTGGCCGTTTCGGTTACGGAAAACTCTATGGCTATTGGGACCGCTACCCAATCATCATCAGTGGTGGCTACGTAAGTCACTTTAATGAGCCTGATCAGGGAATGGAAGACGCATTTGCTGATCCGGAGGGATTTCAGAATGGCGATAACACACTCGGAGATAAAGAGTAATATTCGTGATGCTCTCAACAAAGGCACTACGTATGATACTCTTATCGACTCTCGCATCGTCAATGCTGTAAATTGGATAGAGCGAGTCCACTCTTTCCTTTACATGGAACGGTTCTTCTCTGGAACCTTCAACAAGGATGCAACGGACCCCAAAGTCCTCCAGCTGCCAACACTGGCTGGAGGACGAGCCGGAGGGTTAAGAATGTAAAGTTCTTTCGCATTCCAGGTAACTCGACGACAGAAAAAGCCTACTATCTTCGGCAGCTTGAAGGGGCTGATCTGGGCTATACAGAGTCTGGTCGGCCCCTCTACTACTGGCCGTCCGGCGATCGATACTTTCTTCTCGACAGGACTCCAGACGAGAACTACTCGTTCGAGATCTCATGGGCCGAGTTTTCTGACATATCTATCTCCGACAATGCGACACACTGGTTGTATGACTTGGGCACAGAAGTTGTAGAGGCTCAGGCCCTATACTTTCTGGCCGTTCGTTTCCGCGATGCTGACTTGCGCTCCTTGCACGAGAGCATTCGAAACGAAGGAATGAAAACTCTCATCGGAATTGACGAAGACATGCGGTCGGCTAACACTCTCGACGCGATGGACTATCCTGGTGGATCAGGCTACTACTACGACAAGAGTGCTGAATGACTTACGGAGTTGACGAGTTCACCATCGACGACTCAAGCTCGTATCAGGAAGATTTTGACTCCTATCTGATCTTACCTGTGCCCGGCTTCGCTGTCCCTGGGGGGATCATCGATGAAGACGAAGAGATCTATAGGGATTTCAGAGCATGACAAAGTATGTGTTTGAAAACTTTACGTCAGGCGTGACTCTGACTGAAGCTGTGACAACCTCGGCAACGACCATCAAAGTTGGCTCTGCCTCTGCGGCTCTTCTTCCTCAGCCCTCGACGGGGCAGCAGGCAACGCTTCTACTCTACGATGGAACAAATGCGCCTGAGATTGTGTTAGTAGCAGCCTCCGGCAATGATGCATCTGGCGACATTACAGTCACTCGTGCACAAGAAGGCACCGTTGCAGTCGCCTGGGCTGCGGGAACCAAAGTTGCAGGGGTCATAACCGACACCTTTCTGAACAACGTTGGTACAACAGCTGAATACGTCACGCAGACCGAGCTTATCACCGAGACGGAAAGTGCTGTCACTGCAGGGGCAACTGCCACAATCACACTCACTGCACCACTTGCCCAAGTCGGTGATGCTGTACAGGTCCAGTGTGAGAATTTCGATCTGATCGTCTTTGCCGCTGAGTGTACGACTCTTGGCCAGATTGCGTGCAAAGTTTACAATCCAACAGGAAGCACAATCACACCCACATCTGGCTCCTGGAGGGCTATATACACTCGGAGCCAGTGATGGCAGAGATACAAAACCTTAACACTGACGAAATCCTAGGGAGTGGCTACTGGCCTGACTACGCTCCAATTTCCCGTCCGCTCTGGGATGACATGCTTAATGTCTACTTCAACCAGGGAAAGGCTGAGAAGTTTCCAGGCTGGGCAGTAAGGAAAGCTGTAACTAACCTGACTTCAATTCGGACAATTGCTCAGGAAAGCAACGGAGGTAATGACTATGTTTACCTTGGCGGGAATAACAGTGGAGCCGCAGATGACAAGCTCGTCCGAATACTTAATAACACAACTGAGGCCGTACTTGGAAGTGGTTACACTCAGAACACCGTCTGGAGTATCGTTCCCTGGAACGATTGGGTGTTTGCCTCAAATAATGACGCCGCAGTTCAGGTCTCCAAAGCTGGCGCAGCAGCAACTAGTGTAACGACTCCGTTTACGACTTGTAGGTTTCTCCACAAGTCCCTCAGGCACCTGCTCGCAATCAATACTGATCTTGGAGACCAGGGAGTCTACTGGACCAATGAGAATGATCCAGAGGACTTCTCAACCGGGGCCTTTGGCAACATCACCATGCGGGAGCTTGAAGGCGGAATTGTGGCTAAAGTTGGCCTCTCCCAACATATCGCCCTTTTCAGTCCTAATTCAATGCAGCTCCTGTTCTATCGTGGCTATCCTTTCTACTTCTCTGCTGCACCGAATGTCATCAGAGGCATGGGAGCTGCCGGCCCCTTTGCAGCGGTTGTTGCAGGCAACTTTGTCTACTCTCTCAACAAGGATGGAGCTTTTAGATCATCTGGGGTGGCCTTTGAAAGTATCACTCGTCCGGCTATCCAAGAATGGATTAAAGAGAACGTCAACTTTGACACCACCGTTGCAGGCCAGCCTGCCTCACATCACATAAGGGCAATCCATCGACCCGAACTCGAATGCGTTCAGTGGTTCGTTCTTACTGGAACCTCTGCAGATACCCCTAGGGGGCTTGTCTACAACTATCGAAGAAAGATCTGGATGATCACAGATGGAGCCGTGACTGCCGCAAGTGATCGACTTCTCTATGACTACCCTCTCGGCGTCGTAGGAACTGACATTGTAGATTTGGGGTCTGGTTATGATCAAGGCTCCAGTGGTATGCAGTCCTATCTTCAAACCAAGCCTATGGACTTCGATCTGCGTGAACGTGAGAAGATGATAGACTTTGTTCGGTTCTATCTCGAACGAACAGGAAATCTCACTATTCGAATTGGTGTCATGGAGAACCTTGACGACTCGATTAGCTGGATCGATGACAGCTTAAATGTAGACAAGATTGACGTAAACCGATCTGGTCACTATTTCATATTCAGGGTTCAAACTTCTGGCTCCGATACAGGGACCAAATGGGAGTTGACTGGCTGGTCTGTCCATGGACAAGGCGCTGGTAAAGTGAGGTCATGACAGCACCTGATGTTTTACTCACCGACGCACTTCTGCCTGACCCAAGAGAGTTTTCGACTTGGGAGGAATACGCCGATGTGCTTAATGCGCAGCTGCAGTTTGCTGAAAGCCAGAAAGGTGCACAGACTAATACCCATGAGCCAATTGGCCTCTCTGGCACTTATGCCAACCTAACAAACATTCATGACATTGTTAAGCAGCTTCGCGAAGACATTGAGATTAATGTTCTCACGAAGACGGCTGATTTCACATTCGCCCTAACCGATGCACATGACGTTGTAAAGACTAATTCGGCTTCGCAGATCACAGGAACTATACCGCTTAACTCCTCTGTCGCCTTCGACGTGGGGACCATCATTGGACTCAATCGAGTCACAGCTGGGGCTTTCTTAGTCCAGGCAACCTCTGGCGTCACCCTCAATGGCATCGACGGAGGCATGGCCTTTATTGAGGATCAATATAAAGGCGCAGCTCTAATCAAGATTGCAACTGATGAATGGCTTCTTCAAGGCGCGCTCTCCGATGTAGGTGTCTCAACCCAGCCTGTCGATTTCGTCACAACAGCTAATGTTGCATTGGCCTCTGGGGGGATCGCCAACGGGACCACTCACGATGGACAGACTGCTACAACAGGACAAAGAGTCGGAGTTTTTGCCCAGACTGACGCCTCCGAAAATGGAATTTATATAGTCCCCGCTTCTGGCGCTGCTTCGCGAGCAACGGACTTCGATGGTGATGAGGATCTCTACGAAGGCATTATGACCTTTGTGAAGACTGGGACAGAGTTTGCTGGAAGCCTTTGGGTTTGACTACCACCGATCCAGATCCCTATGTGATCGGGACGACTAATCTGACCTTCACTGCCATCCAAGGCGGGACTGATCTTGAGATACAACAGGACGACACTCAGGTAACTGAGACCTGCGAAGTATTGAATATCGAAGGAGACTTGGTCTCTGTCACAGACGAGGGATCTAACAAAACTACTGTACAAGTGAACTCTCCAAGTGTTGCTCGCATCCTTGGGGTCTGGGAAGAGCTTAATCGGGGCGAACACACTTCTTCTGGAGACACACAGAAGATAGAATTTTTCAGTAGTGCATCAGACTCTGCTTCTGATTTCGATATGATCTGGGTACAGATCAGAGGAATTCACAGGGTAGGCGCTACGGTTGGTGATCTTTACTACAATTTTTACGAAGAGGGAGGTTCAGTTATTGCAGCGAGTTATTACATGACTCGCGAAGATAAATTCACTGATGCAAATAACTCACCTCAAAGAAACTCAAACACTTTCGGTGTTCTGGTATCCTCAAATTGGAATACAGATGGAGATGCTACGGAGGACGGCATTCTCGACATTTTTATTCCTATGCCTGGAGACACCACTCGCATTAGGCGCTCCAAGTTTGAGTACGCCAAAGAGATGTTTGACCAACAAGGCGAAGGTATAATCGGTTGGGGTTTCCTCAATAACAACGCTGCTATTGATGCAGTCGCTATCAACGGCACAAAAACACAGACTGTAAATTGGACCCCCATTCCTACATTGTTCGAGGAATAAGAACAGGTGGATCTGCCGTACCCGCTACCCTCATTGAGGGTATGTTCAAAAGAGCTAAAACTTCGGCCGATAATACAGCGACCTCTATACAAGTCGTTCTGCCCGCTAGTGTTTCAGTAGAAGATACCAGCGCCTTGCGTTTCCACGGTCGTCGTCTTGTTCCGGCCACAGACAATGTATCTTTAACTTTTACAGCCATTTTAGCTGATGACACAGAGCTGACCGGGTCTGTCTATGATCTCAAAGGCTCGCAAGCCAACACAAGCCCCACACTTTCCATAACAAGTGCTCTCAACAACGCCGGAATGATTTTTGGTGATGTTGGCTCTGGTACTGATGAGGGGCTCGACATCAAACTTGACCTGATGTCCCCCAATGGAACGCAAAACAGAAAAGTTTTTGCTGCTGTTCTGTACAAAGATCGAGCTGGAACAGCCAGTGACCATCAGGCGCAGCATTTGGCTGTGGGTTTTGATACTACACAAAGGATAAAAGGGCTCAAAGTCGCGTCAAGCAGCGGGAACATCGAAAGTGGTGATCTCGAAGTCTGGGCAGCGGTTGACGGAGGCGATCCAATTACAGCCTCTACACGTCCGGTTAGTTGGGAAATCGCTCGTATGGAGCTTTCAACCGACTTAACCGGTCAAGATTTCGCTACAGCTGATAAGGACATCGCCTGGGATCAAGAGTCTTCTCAATCCCCTGACCTGTATGGAGGCCACAGTACTTCATCTCAAACAGAGCGCTACACTATTACCCAAGCACTACTCAACTCCGGAACTACAAAGATACGATTTAAGGTTTTTGTCCGCATAAGTGCAATCTCCGACGCAACCAGAATGCGTATAGCAATTCTGAAAAATGGGGCGGGCTTCTTGGAAGGGTCCGGAGCATCGGCAACTGAAGTCGCAGGGGTAGCCTGGGCTTACTTTGAAACCCCTGACATAGAGCTAACACTAAGCGATTACTTCACAGTAACTATGCGTGTTGAGGGAGACTCTAGCATAACGGTGGCTTCTAATCGGAGCTTCTACGTTGTAGAAAGAGTAGACTAGTGCCCGTCTTTGAAAAACCAATTCCCAAATACTGGAAAGGAGTAATCCAGCAACGCTCTCATAACGTGATCAAGGTTAGGTATCCTAGGTCTCTGACTCTTGTAGACTACGACATAAATCTGGCTGACCAACAGAATTATGACTTCGGGACTCGACAGTTTGGGATAATCCAGGACGATCGTAAACTCTTCATGACTGTGGCTGCACACAATCTTACCAGTGAAAGCAGCTCGGCTACAATTGCAGGAGCGACAGCGACAAGACATCTGCATGAGATAAACTTTACTGGTGACGATCAGTATGTAGCTTTCTACGAACTGGCACTTGGAATAGGTTCATCAGGCAATGTTTCGATCTCTTTCCCTAGCGTTGTCTCGTCCTGCTCCTTTGCTCTTTACTCGCTTATCTCTGGCAACCAAGGATTTGTAAGAGGAGGTTTTGAAACTCGAAACAACCCTAATGAAACGATAGAAGTGCCATCCACGGCGGGTGTGCTCGGGATATACGCCTCCTCGCTAACAGTCCAACCGGCCAATATAACTTACACTCCTTCGGGAGCTGTAGTAGACTACGACCCACCGGACTCGCCGCACTTCGACCAGAAAGTTCACTTTCGCTATCCTTTAGATAGCCTCAGCGGAGGATCAACATACTTTGAAACAGACAACGTACAGAACACTTTCAACACAGATGTCGTCCTCTGGGCCGTCGTTGACTGATACCGTGTTTTCGCGGGTTTTCGCTAACGACCTCTCGCCAGAGGATTGGAAACTGCTTGACAAGACTTTGCAGTCCGTTCATAATGGCATGAATACGACAACTTTCTCTGAGCTTGCCAACAGAGGTGCTATTCAGCTTTGGCGCTGGTTCTCGGGATCGACTCGGGGACTTATGATGACTGAAATTCTTGAAGGAGATAACGGACGTAGGTTGAACATTGTGGGCCTGGCTGGTACAGGCTACTTCAAATGCAGCGAGCATATTAAGGCTGGACTAATTCACTTTGCAACAGAGAATGGCTGTTGGGAACTTGTAGGTGAAGTAAGTCGGCCTGGACTTATGAGGCTCTATGAGTCTTTGGGAGCTGTTCCTGTGTACACAACCTACAGTCTAAGGATCTCCTGATGGGAAGCAAGAAGGAAACTGTCGTACAGAAGTCCGAGGCTCCAGAAGAAATCAAACCGCTTCTGACCGAGATCACGGACCTGAGCATCGGCGGCCTTCGAGATGTTCGAAGCACGCTTGATGATCGTGACGGGCAGCTTTTTGCTCGTCGTAATGAGACGCAACTTCGAGCAGACGCTCTTGCAAAAGACGCTGCACGGGAACAACAAAACCTTGCCGGAGGCACACGAGTCGTCGCCGACAAGCTTGCACAGGATTTAGCCGGTGGACAACTATTTGACCCTACCTTATCTTCTACAGCTGCACGCGACGAAGCTGTCAATGCCGCCATTAACCCGGTTCAAAGAAGATTTGAAGAACAGCTCTTGCCTCAGCTCGTCACCGCCGCCGTTACCTCTGGTAATGCTGACAATTCCAGGCTGGGGCTAGAAGTCTCTCGGCTTGCCCGAGACCAGTTTGCCCAACCTGCACTAGATCTTGCTGGGCAGATTTCATTCGCTGATTTGCAAAATCGAAGGTCGAATGAGATTAGTCAGGTTCAGACTGGCCTGCAGGCTTCGGCACTGCTTCCACAGCTCTCATCTCAACAACTTGCCCTGAGCGTCGCGCCGAGCAATATTCTCTCCCAGGTCGGTGCAAGAGAGCAACAAGAGCAGCAGAATATTCTTAACGAGCCTCTTCAATCGCCCTTCATTGGTCTTAATGAGACTCTTGGGACAATCACAGGGGCCAATCCTTTTGGAAGCACTCAAACGCAAAAGTCTGTTCCTTCGTTCACAGATCAGCTGATCGGTGGAATCAGTACGGGTCTCTCTTTTGGACTGCCGTTTTTGATCTAGACAGCTCAGGTAAGAAATGACAACAGATCCTCTCGCCCTGTCGCTCTTTGATCAGAGCAAAGGTTTGCCGCTTAATACAGATCTGGCTCTTGGTGGAGGCGGACCAGTAAATCTTGCTCCACTTGCTCTTCCCTCAAATCCATTGATGGGCGGGACAACAAGAACGCCTGTACCAGCGGCCCCCGAGACTCAAGAACCAAAAGCTCCACCGACTTTTCAAGGTGGCATTCCTATTCAAAGATTTCTCAACGAAGGAAATCCTGCCTCTGGTTTAAGTGTTCCACCGATTGATAATAAGCCTACAGGTTTTGGAACTAAGGGTTTTACCGGCGAAGAGCTGGACTCAGTTCTTATGGGACTCGCTGCGGGCATTACACAACCTGCAGCGGACTCCGGAGAATTCCTGCGCAACATGGGAACAAACATGCTGGCAGGGTTTATCACTGGCCGACAGCGGGCCAAGATGAAGGCTGCGTCTCAGCGCCAACAACACTTTGACAATCAAATTCAGCTTCTCGAACTCGCCTCGAAATTTGAGAAAGATCCTGACAAGACAGGACAGATCATCCAATACATTGCTGATTGGAAGAACGGCAAGCGCACTGACAAGGAGATGGAGCACTTTACCAAGCTCATTGCCTCGGGCGGCACCAAGGTTACTGTGGAGAACCAGTCTCCAATTGACGACTCAGGAAGCAAGGGCATTGCTGCCGAGATGTCAAAAGCCGATCTTGAGCTTGTTCGTGACAGGGCTGATTTGGGCCGATCTGCAATAGGTCTTATCACGGAGTTTCGGCACCAGCAGCCTCATGTCAAGTCTGGAGCGCTTGGTGAGACAAGGCTTGGTATGGCTAAAGTCGCGCAACTGCTTGGGCTTGAAGACATGGTGTCTTCAATTGAAGCTATTGATATTGGTTCTCCAGACGCGGCTGAAGCGCTTGACTCGATTTCCAAGACCCTCGCACAGCGTTCGTTTGAATCACAAAAAGGTAACCTCAACCGCGAAGAGTTCCGCTTCGCAATTACCTCCTTTGCCCGACTCGGAGCCACGCCAGAAGGCAACAAACTCCTGATGGACTTTCTCTACGCAAGAAGTCTTCTTGACATGAGGAAGTACCAATTTGTTAAGGATGTCTGGTGGACTGACCCAGAGGTCGCAAAGAGAGGCGGCTCGATTGCCGGAACCAAGAACGTCAATGGAGACACGTTTGATCAAGCCTGGCGACGCCACGCTGGAAGGAACAAAAATCTTTGGGACTCTGAAGGTCTTCCTATGAAGATCATTGCCGACACGCCTACTGTGGATCTTGGTCCCTATGAACGCCGACTTGGAACTCTTGCCGACCTTAAGAAAGAAGGCAGACTTACAACTCCCGGCGTGCCGACACTTGGTCCCGTTGATGTTCGACGGGCTACGGATAGTCTAAAACATTCTCGTGAAACCGCAGATGATGTTCTAACTGACGAGATGGTCCTGCAATATGCTGATCCGGCCAATAGGGAAATGTTCAGAGAGCTTCCTCCTGAGGCGCAGAAAGAAGTTGCAAACAGGGCTAAGCGGATGATGGGTCAACGCTGATGGCGAAAGAAGACGAAGACGTTCTCGAAAAGCTCTGGGAAAGCCAAAATCCCTCTAACTTTAGAGTAACCGAGCTTGACGATAATGACACTCGGGTTCTCAGTGGTGCGCGCACTGCTATGCAACCTGCGTCATCCGGGAGGGTTGTCTCTTCTCATAGTTCGGTTCTGGCTGGCGAGTCTCCTTTTGACACGCCTGATTACGAAGACGATCCTGAAAAGATAATGGAGGCTCTCTGGGAAAGACAGAATCCAGGGTCAGGTCCGACTAGCCGTAGGCTTGGAGAGCTTGACGCAGAGATTGCAAGACTTGACACTGAGGCAATGACCAGAGGGATTGATCCGAGGCTGAAAAAGCCTGACTCTTTCGGGAGTTTCTGGGGTGCGGTCTTTGAACAAGCTGGTGCGGACTTACTGGGTTTGGGAGATGATGAGACAAAGTTCAGGACTCGTCGTACATCTCTTGTTGCAGAGCGCAACCAGCTTATGAAAAGAAAGAAGCTTGAGGCAAGTTTGGAAAGGGCTGTCGGTTCGGTCCTTGGTGCAGGTTTTGAGAATGTCAATGACCTGACCTCCCGCATGCACGCTGAAGTCGAGAACGCTGATACGCTAGATGAAAAGCGGGAAAGACTTCGCAAGTTCTATGAACGGGCTGAGATTACAGTCTTGCCGTCCTGGGAAGATCCCAAGCGTGGTGATGCTCACGAGATCCTGCTCTACCGCAAAGATCCTTCTGATGACTGGAGGCCGCTTGAGGGCACCATTGTCGATGTCTCGATGATCGGTGTGCATAGGTCGATTGACGACTTGCTTCCCCGTCTTGGAGCGCAGATCACTGATCCAAGAAATGTCCTTTCTGGTGTAGGTGCCGGCGTTGGTATGGCACTTCCGGGCGGAGCGTTGGGCACTGTTACACGTTCTGCTGCCGGTGGTGGTTTTGGGTCTCTTATTGGCAACGTCTTTGCTGAAATTGATGAATACGCACGAGGCGACTCTGGGGAAGACTTTGAAGGGTTTGCGTGGCGGGCGGCTCAGGATGCTGCCTTTGATAGTGTAATCAGCGGGGTGTTCTCTGTTCCCTATGCACTCAAGAACTCTGCAGTTCAAAGCATGCTTGGAAAGAAGAATTTGCTAGATCTTGCAGAAGAGGGAATTAAAACAGCTAAAACCACAAGAACACCAGCTGGTAATTTAGACTTTGCCTCGATTGCAACAGAGGGATTGAAGAACGAATCTCTTCCTGGACAAGACGTGGGAAGGATGGGAC
>FUIF01013390.1_pt1 | contig 13456 bp, 18 predicted proteins | sample 1003461 | NCBI WGS metagenome assembly FUIF01 (sample SAMEA80401918, study PRJEB19352) | marine metagenome | reverse complement strand
GGATTTTCCCGGTCATCGACCAAGAGCATGATAGATGTATTCTTATGGGTATATTTAAGGCGTTTCAAAATCCGTAGTGCTGATACACTTCGTCTTGCAATACTATTATGTGCATTTTACAAGTATCGCAGTATTTTTCGGTTGTTTTGTCAAGGTGGAACTCGCAGTTGCAGTTCGGGCATTTTTGTATTTCTTCGGGTTTTACTTCTAACATTGTCATCATGTGTATCATCTCCTTGTTCCATCATCTCGCCAGCATGAGCCGGGACAACCAATCTTGGCTGCCAGCCATGAGCAAGTGGGAGTGTTTTCGTGATCGAGTATGGACCGGACGTGCATACGAGTCTCGGACGGGTTGAAGTCCCTCCAACCCAACTTGCCGATGAAGTCTATCATCTCGACGGTTATCTCATCTTTTTGTGCTGCTGTGAGAGAAGCAGGGGGAACGAACCACCTAAGATTCTCGTAAAGGTGGTAAGCCAACGCCAATCTTGGCGCGTGCTTGGGATTCTCATGGGCGATGGCTTGTTCTATGCACGGAGGTATAGGAATCTGCCCCGCAGACCCTACCTTTTCGTGCATGACAGATTGAAATGTCATTTCGATTTGAGGATTGGCTGCAATCCACTTAGTTATGCTAAAATCACTGTGTTTTGGCGTGCCTCGGAACGGGTCAAGGTCTTTGAACCGAGACTCCGGCTTTGAGGGAATATTGTAAGCAATAGGATTACGGGCAAATTCTTCTGTGTCTATGTTGACAGCCCACTTCTGACGGGTTGGGTTGTAGGTATCGGGTATGCGAGTCAACTTGTGTGGGTGTCCCACGCCATCAAGGGTCTTGAGTCCCTTCGCCATCTGACGCTCATAGCGGTCAACGTGCTTGGCTATGGCCGTTCCCATCACAGGCTTCTCAAACATCTGATGAATGTGGAAGCCACGACCTGTGAATACTGTCCTTATGTCACCATCAAGACGGTTGATGAGTTCTGCTGCATCTAATTTCACGTCTTCCAAGGAACCACCTTCTTCTATGTCAAAGTCCCACCAAGCCCGGTCCATGATCACCGAAGCGATGTCCATCTTCCAAGGTCTTGTGGGGTCAGCACGCTGGAACGAGTAAAGCGACGTGTAGCACGATGCCCTACCATTCACACGACTAACATAATCGTCAAAGTTCTGTCGGCTGTCACAAGGGGTTCGTCGCAAACCTATCTCACGGGGGAATGACAGTAGCATGATATTACACCTCTTGCTGGTGTCCACATTCACATCCCATCACGGTTATTAACTTAGGGTTCATACCCTCTTGGCCTGTGACTTGCCAAACTTCTTCTTTGCCTTCCCAACGGTCATGATGACCGCAAGCAGCACATACTATCTTCATACATCCCACTCCGTCATTCCGTTTAGTTCAGCCTCGCAGTTAAGCGAAAAGTCGCACCAAACAGGGCAGAAATAGTCGTTCCATTTCATAGGCCACTGTTGGGATGTCAATGACTCTATAGTGTCGTATAAGTTTTCTTCAAAGGTATTAAGAGAACGCTCTCGGAAAGGCTCAAGCAGGGCAAACCCACGCTCCGGGCCGACCCACATTGTTTTTCCCCTTTTATTACCTTCAAGCAGTAGTTTGTCATCAAGGTCTTCGGGTATCTCATAATCGGGTGTGATGTAGAGGAAATGTGTCACCTCGTCGTAGCCCAAAGCCCTTAGCATACGGGTATAGTAGACCAATTCCTTGCGTGTCCTACCGAGTTTGCTCATACCCATGTTTCCTGTCTTCAATTCGACAAGGCACAAGCCGCCATCGGGGTGTCGTATCACACCGTCAATGAGTCCGACCCATATGATCTCATGACCGTCGAAGTTCTCATAGACTTCGTGTTTTATCTCAGCCTCAACAACCTCAAGGCCGCCGAGATCGTGTGCTATCTGATGTATTAATAAGGTAAGACTATCTACACCCTCATCCTCGTCAACGCCTTGTTCGGCGGCGACTTCGGGGATGACTTCGGGACCAACGAGAAGTCCATGCTCCATCACTGTATGCACGGCTGTTCCCCGAATCATCTCTTCAGTAGGGGGCGCACGGGGAATGTCAGCGACATACGACCAATAGAACTGACGTGGGCATTTCATGTAGGTCATCAAAGACGACTTGCTGATACGCAAGATACCGTCACCCGGACGGTATGAGGAACGAGAGACTTGATCTTCACTCGCTTTCGTCATCGACAATCAACCCACTGTCCCAATCTTCGACTGTGGTTTGTTTTTTACCGAACAAGTTTTCTCCACAAGTAGGACAATCATCTTGCTTTGGCAACCCGTCTATGAGTGGTCTTGTGATGTTCTCGCCGCAGTTGGCACACACTATGTCTTCCGACTTGCCCATGTCTTTGAGAAGGGCGAACAAGAGAATGTTCAGTTTGCTTAGTTGGTTGTCAACTATACCAAACGCTTGCACCGTCTGTCCCATAAATGTATTCATTTGTTCTGCAAACTCAACTATCGTATCTTTCTTCATGTCATCACCTTTCCTAACTACGGCTATAAACTATACCCACGCTAGACCCCCAAGACCCCTATGCGCATTGATAAGGGGTTGGATGGGCCACCCCGCAAGATTGAAATATGGCTCGACTTTCTTGAGGATGAAGCGGTCAGCCAACTTGCTGTAGCCGATGCTCGCTATGCCATTGATCTCAGACGGATCATCGAATGCTAGATACTTCCCCTTCTCGTCTATAGTGACAAGGAAGAAGTCACCTGCGCGGTAGCCCTTACCTAAGAACTCGTTGGCCCACCCCGCACCAGCAGACGGACCCGATAGCACCTTGTATTTTGACAGGTCTTTTACTAACTTCCCCTTCATGCACAGGAGAGCGGGGTCTACGTTTCCACCTACTACGTTTGTGATTAAGTCCGACAGTTGGGATGTCACCTTGTCGCATGGCTCACCATTTAGTATTCCGGTTATTGTATTGGTCATGGCTTCCTTCATAACAGGGGGCATACGCGACTGCTTCAACTCTATGCCCTTGACGTAGAGCGTAGGATCGTGGTAAGATCCGTCAGTCCATGCAGTCATGCCCGTGTATCTGTTCTTGGCGACGAGGATAATACGGGAACACCACTTCTCAAACTCTACCTCTATAGGGGCCATGCGTGCATTTATCTTGTCTATGACCTCCAACCCCCTCTCCGGCGTGGGTATGACGCAAAATACGCTGTCTGTGTGGCCGTATAGAACCTTGAATCCCTCGGCCTCGGCCTCGTCCATCAACTCATGTAGCGTGCTTCTTGACGTGTAGGTGATTGCTGCCGCTATTTCCGGGTGATACATACCATACTTAGCATCACCAGCAACGCCATACATGGAGGCTACAAGCGTCTTGGCAGCGAACTGCATAGTGTCCCACTTCTTGATATTATTAGGGTCAGACTTCATGAGAGCCTTGAACTCGTTTCGCATCTTCGTCATGTAGTCCATCTGTCGGATAAGAACGCCCTTGGTGTCGATCCTAAACTTCGTGCCGTTGCCACAATCTTCCCCGTCGGGCGATAGTGTGTCCCAAGATATGTTGTATTTATTGGCATTGCTGTGATACATTGCTTTTATGTCTAAAATACCCACATTGTCATATACGCCGGGTTCCACGTCTAGGACATCTGCACCCTCGTAGTTTATCTTGTCGAACTGCGGGCGTGTGGGAATCCTGCGGTCAAATCCGGGGTCGGTCAACACTAGGTTCGTAAACATCTTGGTAATGAACGGCGTAGATCGTATGTCACACTGAACGAGGTGCTGCAAGGCTATGAAGTAGTCAAGTGCGTTGACAGCCTCATCAAGACGAGGTAATAGCCTCACGTCCTGCCGACAATAGTGTATGTATAGTGCCTTGTCCGTGTCCCATGTGTCGTGTCCGTCCGGCAACTCCACCTTGGTTTCGCCTACTACTTCCTCGCCTACGTCGCCCAACTTGTAGGACGGAAGTTTACCGTTCTTCAACTCCCACAGTTTAGATACGGCAAGCATGAGATCAATACAGTTGCGCCCTACTATGGGTTGATCCCAATCACCGAAGTCATACCGTGCCTGTCGCAAGGGAGACATGGACGAAGCGGGAATGCCACAGACCCTACACCTGTCGAAGAACTGCTTGATGTCTGCGCCTGTGACATACCAACCTGCTATGATGTCGGGGTCTTGCTTGTTCATATGTTTGATGAAGTGAGTCAGTAGGCTTTTTTCATCCCCGAAACCTATGGCCGGTGTGTCATATGAATATTCACCATACTTATTATAAGGCTTAGAGTTGCCATCACCAAGGTCGGGTTCAAGAAACCAAACAAACTCTCGCTCGGAGAAGTTGTCATAGACTACTATTACCCTTATCTTTCCCGTGACAGGCGACCACTCAGCATCAAGATACCAAGTCCTGTGTCGGTAGTTTGCAATCTTTTCGTTGCCATCGTTGATGTAATCAGCCAGCACACGGTTTACGTAGGGGATATTACCCTCCCATGTCTGTCCGGCGTAGCCTATGTCTGATACGTCCTTAGTCGTAGCGCAGACGATCTTGGTTAGGGACTCGCCATACAAGCCTGTATAACCCGGCTCTTGGCGAACACAATCTATGAACTCCGCATCTTCATCACGGACAAAGCAGTAAGGCCAATAACCTGTAATGCTTTTCTGATACCGTTCACCTTCCGGCGTGCGACCACGAACAATGATGTCACGGCCTCGCCCCCTCTCAACGATCATCTCACTCGACCTTTTTTCTTACTCCGCGAGGACGGGTTTCAATGTTGTGTTTGTTGAGCCACTTGTTTATGGTCATTGGACTTACACCAAACTGCTCGGCTATATCTGCCATTGTCCTTTCTTTTTCTTGATATTCAGTAGTCAGCCAATTACAATCTTGATAATATGGGTCTAACTCTACTCTTACCTTTATGTTTGCTATGTATCTAAGGCCATTCTCATCTGTCCAAGTCACACAAGCAGGACCGTGGCCGGGTAGATTTATTGTTTTTATAGTAAACCATTCGCCTGTTTCGTTTATTGATGTTATCTTATCTTTGTCTTGTATCATCATAGTATCATGCCCCCAAGTTTGATGCTTGGAATATGAAGTCACCATCACCAAGGTCTATGAACATCTTTATGCCTTGACCCATAGCGGTGAAGTCAAAGAAGGACATATTGACCTTGTTGTTGAGGTTCTTGAACACATAGTCAAGACCGCCGTTGAACGTGGCTTGGAACTCAACGCTAGGTGTCTGTGTTATCTGCGTAGTAGTTTTACCTTTGATTTCTGTGCCAACATTGATGAACAACCCGTCATTGTTTGACATGACCCGAAACTCGTTGTGCTTCTGCCCGTTCATCTCGTCACATCGGAAAGCCTCATACAATTCCGTGCTGTCAAGTTCAGCGAAGATCACAGCAGGACTATGTGCAGTCCCATCGTTGCCTAGATAGGCATTGAGAGATAGTTTGTCTGCTATGGTGTTTGACTTGGTAGACCATGCGCCCATAGTGTCGGGTGTGTGTGGGAATGCAAGTGCCTCGGTAGAAGCGGTCAACGTAGTTTGCTTCCGACCCGATTTCAGTGTCACCTTGTCTTCTTTTGGCGTAATAGTAAGTGGGCTACTGTGGTATTTCAGCGCACCGAGCCAAGTGTTGATGTCGGTGACGGGAACAGTGCCTTCTCCCGTGCATGGTATGGAGAGGCGGTTGAGGGACGACACACCATCCTTGACAAGTGCCGTTCCCGTCAACCTACCGCTTTCCACCTTTAGTAGCACAGAATGAACCTGTGCAAAAACTTTTACCCTCAATGTTCTGCTTACGCTGCATCAGCGTTAGCAACCACTGTAGGGAGTTCGTATCAAGAGTAATCATACCAATCACTCAAGCATCCAAGGTAGGCCAAAGAACTCGACCTTGCCGTTCTTCACGGAAAGTATGTCGTGAGTCGATCCTACCCTCTCAATGTTCTTCCCCTTCATTTCCTCGACAGTTCCACGGACTACCCACTCGCCGTCACCAAGAGTCCTGTCACCCTCGACACCAGCCGCAGGGTCAGCCTTCTTCATGTAGCGAGATAGGAATATCTGCTGCGAGAACTTTCTCATGGTCCCTTTCTCCCACTCCGGGCGGAAGCCTACGGTCATGAGAACCTTCTTCCCTGTGCCGTCGTCCATGTATTGAGACACCGGCTTGAGGTGGAAGGTAAAGTAGACCTTAGCCACGTTTAGGCTGTGTAGACGGGTCAGAATGTTTCTGTAGAGTCTGTTGCGCTCTCTCCATTCTTTCTGATTGAAGGAGTCACCCTCTTCCTCTATGATACCCCTAGATAGTAGCGATGCACGCATGGCGTGTTCGCACCACTTCAAGAACGTAGAGCCACCATCGAAGATGACACCACCAACTGAATCAGGATCTTCTTTGACCTGTTCCGCAAGGATGTTGACATACCAAGATGTCTTGTCAAGGAGAGCCTTGTAGTCCACGTTGTTGTCCTCATCGAAGATAGATTCGTCTGTCTCGTCGTGCAAAGGTAGCACGATGACATTCTCCGCACCCGGATATACATGGTCAACCGTAGCCTTGGCACTGTTGTCAACGTCAAAGATGAATACCTTTTTACCGGCTGTGATTTCCGGCTCAAGCAAAGACAGGGCAAGGCCGGTCTTGGCTGTGTTCTCATGACCCACAAACGCGCACCTGTGGGTGATCGTGTTCGTAGTGTTCTGTGTGAACATACGTCTGTAGTATTCTGCGTCGAACTTAGACTCCGGTTCGACTGTGGCGGTTGTCTGCTGTTTCACATTGGTTGCTTGTGTTCCCCAACTCATATTATCACCTCATTCGACTACAGATATAAACCTACTCCGATGGAGCGATTATGGCTGCGTCAGTCATGAGAATCAGTGCGGCTACGGAAACTGCGGCATCAAGGCTGTTGATGACCACGTTCACAGGGTCGATGACCCCATCCTCCCAAGCATCGCCGGTAGCCCCGGTGACACCGTTGAGATAGGAACCTTCCTCGCCTTCAAGCACGTTCAAAAACAGATCGCTACCTGCATTTTCTTTTATCGTAGTAATAGGTCCAGCAAGTGCGGTTGAGAAAAGGTTGAGAATCTCAGCGTCCTTGTCCTTGGGATGTTGCTCTAAGTTAGAAGCAGCGCGATACAACTCAGACCCACCACCAGCGATGACACCATCGGATAGTGCGTGCTTACACGCATTGACAGCATCATCGACACGTTCCTTACGCTCTATCTGCTCAACCTCGGTCACACCACCCACATAGATAGTCGATATACCTGTTGTCAGACGGGTGATCCTGTTTTGATATGCCTCTTTGTCCCAAGTGTTGTCAGTGCCGTCCCTCAACTCAGTGAGAGCAAACACGGAATCTTCTATGTCACCATCACAGTCAACGAGAACGGTGTTCCTCTCGCCTATGAAGGACCGCTTGCAAGTGCCAAGGGTATCTAGTTTTAGCGTAAGTTTATTGAACTCCGCGTCCATCTTCGTGCCTGTGGCTGCGGCTATGTCCTCCAACCATGACTGTTGCTCATGTGGCATACCCGGAACCTGCACGATAGCGCATGAAACCTTGCCCTGTATTACGTTGACAAGTAGGTTCTGCAAGACAGTGCTGTTGAGAGAGGCACAGAAGATCACAAGTGGTCTACTTTCTTTTATGCTAATCTCAAGTGCTGGAACTAGATCGTTGAAGGTGTTTATGTTCCTTCCTGTCACATACACCAAGGGGTTTTCATACTCACACATATTGCGTGGTGCGTTTGTCATAGCCTTGTGCATATATCCAGCATAGACCTCAAACCCGTCAGCCGAGTCAACGTATGTCTCCCCGTTCAACGACTTCTCTATGGTGACTGTTCCTTTTTCTCCGTTCTCCTTCATGACATTGGCAATCAATCTACCCAAGTCCTCATCGTTGTTGGCGGCTATGGTTGCCACATCAACTAGATCGAAATCCTTGTTCACCTTACTTTCAAGGTAATCCCTTGTCTGTTCGGTGTAGGAAATCAAAGCGTCACGGATTATCTGCGGGCTGATCTCTTTCTCCATCAGCGATAGCGAACCATTGGCAAGGGTCTTGGCTATGATCGTAGCACTCGTAGTGCCGTCACCGGAATTGCCTTGCGCCTCGGCGGAAACCTGCTTCATGAGGTCTATACCCATTTGCACGTAGGGATCACGATCAGTGACAGCACGGGCAATGGTCACACCATCGTTAAGGATGGCGGGGTAGCCACCCAACGGATTCTGTAGAATCACAGTGCGGGCCTGTGGCCCAAGAGTTCCCTTGACCGCATCAGCGACGAGGTTGACACCCTTGAGCAACTTGCTCCTTGCTTCCGTTCCTGTCAACATACTCATGTTCATGCCTCAAGTCCATAAGAAGAATTATCGTTATTGTAATATATGTCTTGAACGGCTATGGCATACAAGTCCTTGTAATGCACACAGATAGTGCGAGGATCTAGAGGCACAGCCTTTTCCTCGTTGTATAGGATAGCGTCACCCAAGTTTAGTTGTATGCTTGCGGGAACAGTCTCCCCCACATCTTCAACCACGAAGGCGGTCTTAAGAACAAGACCGTTCTCTAATGTTTGGTCGGTTGCCCGAAGGAGAACGTAGTCGCCCAACGCCCTCAAGCATCCCACCCCTCGGTGAGAGACTCGGTGACGCTGGCAACCTCGTCAAAGGCATACCATCCGTTGACGGATAGCCTGTCTTCGCCTTCCCTGCTTCTCCATGCCTGTCCGACGAGCATGACCTTTGTGCCGACGGCGAATGAGACATCCTCATCGCAGTAGACATCTACAGTGCCAGCCATAGAGGTTAGGTCGATGTCACCACATACTAGGATGCAGCCACCGTTGTCCCGTGGGTCTATGTGTATGACCTCGGTGTTGACAGCGAGGCTTCGGTCCCACCATCCGTCTTGACCGTTGAACTTGTCGTAGTATGCGCCCAAGTCAGATAGTCCGTTAAGTAGGTTCTCAGCACCGATCAGACCGCCGATCATGTCAGTGGGTGAACCGGGGAATATGTTCGCTAGGTTCTCATCCGGTGTAGGGACGGAAACATCAGCGTTCAAGTAAGCCCTGTCGGGGTTGCGTGCCGACTTTAGCGGTATGCTCAATGGCGTGAAGGTAGGGTATTGCCTGTCAGCAGCCTTTCCGCTTCCGCTCACAGTGATGAGTCTTAGGTCAGACTCGCCCTGCTTCCTACCGTAGAAGGCCATGACTCTCTCCCTCTCGTCCTGTGGGCGAGGTGCGCCGAACTTGAAGTTGCTGTCGCCCGATGGGAAGGTTGGGTTGCTCTTGTCCCACACCACGTAGAAATGTGTGTTGGAGTCAAGGGCCATCGTGTGCTTTGGTAGAGCGGAGACATCTGCCTCTTCAGCACCAAAGAAGTCTTCCCGTGCTAGTCTTGTGTATGATCCGTCGTGGTTGTTCTCAAAGATAACCACAGAACCAGCATTGACCAGCGTGTTCTTGACCTCATCGGATGCACCGACGAGTTGGTTCTTCATCTTGTTGTAGAGAATCTTACCCCACTCTTTAGGTCTTGGCACGGATATGAACATACCCTCATATATATCAGCACCAGCACGCCTCATGCGTGAATTTTCTGAAGTGATGTTGCGGGCAGCGACTCTTAGAGCGAGGACAAAACAATCCTCGTCTGAGCGTCCGGCTGCTTTCCATGCAGCCCCCTGCTCGGCAAGGACTTCATCAGCCCTTGCTTGCACTACTTCCGGTGCGGCGTTCAGCGTCTTAGCGATATTATTAAGCATTTGTTCACTCATGTTATCCCTCGCGGTTGTTTGGTGGTCAATTGACTATGGCTATAAACCTAACCCTCTATGAGAATCAGAACGAAGTTAGACAATGCAATGTCGGGATCAACCCCGTCAATGATGTCTCTCTCCGCCGTCACAGCAGCGTCAATGACTCGCATCTTGGATTTAACGGCAGCATCGCCGTTGATGGCAAATCTGAATATTTGCCTTACTACTTCCCTTGGTTTCTGTCCCTCAAGCATACCGTTGGCTGCATCGAAGTCCTTCTCCTTGAAGCATAGTTTTAAGAAAAGAGTAGTGTTGAAACCTGTCTCGTTGAGTGAGTGTAGAAATGAAACCGCATCGACACCTTTCTCAAACGAGGCAAACGCTTGAAGTGCATTGATGCAGTTGCGTAGATCGCCGGGGTGTGCGTCTGCGATTAGTCCCAATTGAGACATAGTGATGTTGACACCCTCGGAACCGCATATGACAGCAAGCCTGTCTATGATGTCTTGTCTAGGAACGGGATAGAATGGTATGTCCAAGCATCGGGAACGAAGCCACGGGCTGACCTTGCTCAAGTCGTTGCAAGTCAAGATAAAATAACCTTGAGAGTTCTCGATGACACCCTTCAGCGCAGACTGCGCCTCCATCGTCAGTTGGTCTGCCTCATCAAGTAGAATGATCTGTTGGTTCATACCCATCCTTGTAAGAGGTAGCAGTTCTTCCTCTACAAAGGCAATCCCCCTTGTCTTCTTGCTGGAAGCATTGAAGACGTGTATGGGCCACCCCCTCTCCTTTGCTACTACGTGCGCGAAGGTGGTCTTCCCTGTTCCTGCTTCCCTGCTGTGGATGATGGCGTGTTGTATGTTGTCAAACGCCGCATACATATCCCTCGCTGATCCTACGAGTTCATCAGATGTATCGGGTCGATATTTGGTAGCCCATGTTGCGTCCATACCGTGTGCTTATCTAATACGGATATATACTTATTCCAAACACTCGATCAAGAATGCGGAGGCTCGCTCATAGATGTTGGCGAGTTCATTGTGGCTTGGGTTGGGTCCGGTCACGCCAGCACGGTGATCTGCCCATATAGCAATTACCATTCCCGTCATAATACCTCTAAGATAGTCGGGTGATAGTTTGCTCAAGGCCAATTCTGTGACTGCCTCATCGTGTTCATCCTCATCGTCGGGTCAGTGAGTATGTTGAGAGCCGAGCGAACAAAGTTAGCCTCGGCAATGTTAGGGCTGGAAAGTATGGTTTCGTAGTCAACAGGTCTACTTATTCCCAACAGATTGTTGAACAAGTGAGATATGTCGCCTCCCATCATAACGCTCATACTCCAACTGCCTTATCAATTGTTCCTCAAGCAATGTAGGCACTTGTCGAAGCCCGGAGGGAACACACGAATGCGTCCACAGTCACAGGTTTGAGACTTGTCCTTTTGCTTTGGTGTCATTACAGTTGGACTACGGGTATAAACAATGTCATCACGACAATGTATGAGAGATCGGTCAATGTCATATACAAGATGCTTTGCTTTTATGCCAATAGCATTCTCTACCTTTGCGCTGCCGACTGCAATGACCTGTGGATTCTTACTCATGAGGGCTGATAGACTGTGTGGAGAAGGGACTGTTCTTACGTTTTTTCGCTGGTTAATCGTTCAGCCATTTCTTCCTTAGTCATCTCTCCATGTTCCCAAAGTATCTCTACTATTAGTCGGCGCACCCGGCGGTTGTTCGCGCTCATATATCAATATTATTAGGTAAACTATATTAATCGTTTCCTAGATCAGCCCACATTATACCGTTTGCGAATGAATTGTTATCTTGCGTTCTCTTTGCCCATCTCATCTTAGTAGTTGTTTTACTCTTAATATTAGGAGGTAAGTTGCTTATACCGCTTTCCTCATAAAAGTATATTTTAGGATCACCAATAAATTTACTAAGTATGAAACCGATTGTCCACATAAAAGATATAAATACTACCGGACCCCACAATAACTCTATACCCATTCATTCACCTTCTGCTTGCGCTTTCTTACCCCCTTGGGTAATTCATCGCCACGCGCTCTTATCTCATTGGCTACGGTCTTATAGTTTTCTAAGATAGTCTCCCAATGCTTGTCGGTTCTACGGAAATAACTTGGTCTGACAGGATCGACCTTCTTCTTCTTGGGCCACACTACTTTCTGCCTCTTGGGTTTGATACCGTATGCCATGATAGCGTGGGAATACTCATCGGGTAGCACGGGAAAAACATCATTTAGTCTTCTGATAATACTAATGTCAGCATTGTTCGCCTTGAGAAACGAGATAGCAAGAGGAACAGGAACTATCTTGATCAGTTCACGCACACGGTCACGGTCAGTCCATGTGAGCATGGCGTTGATAGCGAAGAAGAACTTATCTTTACCCTTAGACTTGAGTTTGTCATCTACAATGCACAGTTCCTTGGTCTTCTTCGTCAGTTCCGGCCTCTTGTCCGTGATGATTACGAGCCTGTGTCTGATGTAGTCATACCACCTCTCGACATCACGGGAGTTGAAATTGTTGCTGTGTAAGATGTAGGTGACGTGTGGTTGCACAGGAAGCGTGGTCATTCTCTCATACATTACAACGACGGGAGGTTCCATGAAAGGAGTCGGATCGCTAGTGAAGATAATCATTCGTATAACTCCATGAAAGGATCATTGCTGACAACGTAATCCTGTATTCTTTTCATCTGTGCCTTGGTCAAACCCCACACACCTGCTACTGATGTCGATGTGAGGGGGTAATCACCGATATACCACTTCACGCCGTCGTGAGTTATCATTGCGATAAGACCATCTTCCTTCATGGCCGTCATCAGTTTAGGCAACTCCTTCTTGGTTATGCCACGGGTGGCGAAGTATTTACCGGATGCTGATCTCCACTTTCTCACACGAATCTCCCCTTGTTTCGATACTGTTGTTTGAATCCCCTGCGCTCTATGAGGTGATACTTGTAGTCACACGACGAGGTGTTCCATTTAGTTTGCCCTTTACTTTTCTCAAGAGGTAGTCTCTCAAACATGAGCGTGCCACCATCAAGATACTCAAGGTATTCCATAGCATCGTCCCACCTGTTCAGTGAGAAGAACATAGCAGGGAAGCGTGCCATAGTATTCTTACCGTTATCTTTCTGCCCGGAAATCTTGATGAACGGATAGTCACGGTCTTTCTCCATTGTGAAGCAATGCAACTCAGCGAGGTCTTTCGTGGTGAGGTGGACTATCTTGCCATCGTGTGATTTGAAGTCCCTGTCTCCATACGTCATGACCCGCTCATCACTCACTCCACCACCTCGTAGTCGGTGTCTATGACTGTGTTCATCGCAAGCATTCTGCGCTCAACAAGGTCAAGTAGATGTGGTTGGTCGCGTAGAGTGTCAACTAGTATTCTGCTAATATCATTCATCTGCGCTTGTGCGAGTAGCAGTTGCGAGTCCACACCAATCTCACGCTTGAGTTGACCGACAAGTTTCAAGGCTGAGTTTGCTTGGCCGATCAGACGGGAAGCGTCGGCTACGAACTCAGATGTGATACCGCCCTGTGCCTCTTTCTGTTCCTCCAACTCATCTAGG
>FUIF01026411.1_pt1 | contig 13465 bp, 21 predicted proteins | sample 1003461 | NCBI WGS metagenome assembly FUIF01 (sample SAMEA80401918, study PRJEB19352) | marine metagenome | reverse complement strand
TGAGTGCGGAAGCAACGTCTGCAGAACACAGAACAATGTTGCCTTTGCCTCTACGAGTTCTTTGTGCAATCTGGTTCGCATCTCTTTCGATTTGGAACAGAAGACCCTTGAACTTCTCAACAGACCAGCGACCATTGGAGTCAACGTCCAGGTTGAACTCACCAGCAGTTGCAGTGTTGAGGGTAGCGCCTTGCTCGGCAACCTTGTAGATGGTTCTGATCACTTCTCTGTTGATTTCCGCAAGGATTTCAGTAGAGAGGATGTTAGCAAGTTCTGCTTCAGCGTTAAGACCGTGAATTGCCTTAAGGTCTTGTGCCAGTTCCAGAGAGTACTCTGCTTTCAGCGCACGAGACTTAGCAGTAACGGTGACTTTCTCGATCGAGAATGCCATCTCGTTGAAGGCATCCGAACCAGTGCCGTCCAGAGCTTCAGCATCGCCAGTTGCCATGCCCTGACCCACGGTATAACCGAGGGAAGATGCAGAACCAACAGGGTTGAGTGCAGATGGGTTGCTACCAGTCTGTGAGGTAGTACCCAAACCAGCAACGTTATCGCTACCAGCAAGATCGAAACCATGATCCTGACCAGAGAAGGCAGTATCTGCTTCGTCGAAGAATGCTTCAGTACCGCCTTGACCTGGGGTGCCAGGACCAGCATAACGTGAACGCATTGCGAAGATCAGTCCAGTAGGACCGCTCATCGGTTGAACGCCTGCAAGGTCATATGCGACCAAGTTAGGCATAGAGCGTCTGATCAAGGAGATCAGAACGGGGTCGAAACCAGCAGTAGGACCAGCAGCGGCAGAACTGCCACTGAAAGCACCAGACCCACCAGCGGCATTACCAGCGTTGGTAGGCGTTTCCATCAGGTTGAAACCTGACTGGAAAGACTGCTCTTCTTGTAAAAACTTTTCTTGATTTTCTAGCAGAACAGCGGTAACTGCTCTACGGTGTGAGTCGGAGATTCCTCCGTCGTGGTCGAGAAGTGGCTTCCACTTTTCAACCAGATGCTCTGATTGGAACATTTCTTTATAAGGTTAGTGTTTGCTTTAAGTAAAAAATTCAACTAGTTGCCAGCTGCGTCTAGGAACTTAAGGTAATGAGACATTCTGCCTTCCGAAGAAGCGCCTGCATCATCTACACCTTCCGAGAGTGACTCAGCTTGAGCAGATTGAGAAGTGGTTTTGCCGCTAGTGAAGTATGACTCCTTAAGCGTTTCCAGTCTTCCTCTATAAGATTCTTCACTTTCAAACTCTACACCTTCTGCGAGAGAAGCGAGTTTCTCTTTCTGAGTGGAAGCAAGTCCATCAGAAACGTTCTCCAGAATACCATCAGCAACCGACTCTGCGAGGCGCTTGTTGAGTGTAATATTTCTATCGATTTGCTCGTTGAGTTTAGTCTCCATGTCATCTAGTTTCTCTACCATATTGGAGAGAACATCATACTTATCTTCAGGGATGGTTACATAATGTTCTTCAAAAAGACTCTTCATTCCGCCGAGGAATGATTCGGTCATTTCGGACTTAAGTCCGTTTTCAACAGCGAGTTGATTCTCGGATAGCCACTCATCAGCGACATATTCCAAGTAAGAGTCAACACGCTCTTGGAGTTCGACTTTCATAGAGTCGATCTCTTCGGCAACACGCTCTTGATATTGAGCTTCTAGTGCCTCTTTGATTTCTGCAGCCTTAGCGGTCAAAGCAGCTTCAAAGATAGTCTTTGCTTTCTCTCTGAATTCTTCAGAAAGTTCTTCGCCACCGAGAAGAGCGTTAACGTCTTCATCAACGTCATACTCTGCAGTTTCTTCGACAGTTTCCTCTTCGGTAACTTCGTCTTCGGCAACGATTTCTTGACCGTCCTCTAGCACTTCTTCTTCCTCTTCTTTGGACATCGATTGCATAGGATCGGCCTTCTTTGCGCCACGATTAACAACGTCAGCAACAGTACGAAGATTTGGTTCTTTCAGTTTTGCCGAGTCATCATCGGGTTTGTAGTTTTCGGGGGTAGGACCACCGAGGTCTTCTACTGATGCGAGTTGAGTACCTGGATCTGCCATTGTCGGCATTGGATCACCCGCCTTAGCACCGCGAGTAACTTGATCAGATACTTTCGTAGTCTTAGTTTCCATTTCTTGTAAGCGTCCAAGCGACATTGAAGGTTTCTCCGATTAATCTACTTAATCTATATTTATTTATAATCTAAAGATTTGCAAGGAAGTCGTTGAAAAGATCCAATTTCTTCTCGTCAAGTTGATTTTGTGTTACCAATGTATTGATATGATTGTATGTCTTACGGGCAGCTGCCTCTCTAAGAATGCCTCCATCCCATACCCAATCCTTTCCTTCCATGATTCCTGATACAAATGCATCAGGTGCAGAGGGGTCAGCAACAATGTCAGCAGCAGTTGCCAACGTGAAGTCTTCACCAACAACATTGGTGCCTTCACGAGTCATACTCAATGAACCAATACCACGAGAAGAAACGCCCAACTTAACACCTTCATCGATAAGATTTTGTGCAATCTTACCCATAGGGGTGCTGAGGATCTTTGCCTTACCAATAAAATTGGAACCACTTTCTCTAAGAGAAACGATCTTGTGTGAAACTCGATCTAGGTTAACGGTAGGACCCTCAGGATGTCCAAGTTCACCCAAAGCACGACCACTTTGGATATGGTTTTCATTGTAACGAGACACTTCTTTACGAAGAGTTTCCATAGGATACATCCGACCATTACGGTTCTTGATATCTCCTTGAAGAAATACTCCCTCAATGTACAGGGATTTTTTGCCGTTCTTTTGTTCGACAATGAAATCGACTGATTCGATTTCTTCTCTGATAAGTTTCATTTGCTTAGTTTGTAAATCCTACTTTGGCGAACTTCACACTTGTGTTACCAGCCCACATAACATCCTTATAGTCTTTATCAACAAATTCAACTGCTGCAGGAGCAACCGTAATTGAACCATAACCAACTACATCAGCAGTTGAGGTGGAAACAGCAACAAAGACAGCAGCACTATGTCCGTTGTAAACACGAACAAGTCTTGCATGACCGACTGAACTAGCAGTACTAACAACAGTTGTTGCGGCAATTTCTTTGCCAACCATACGAGTAAAACTCATTCTTCTTCCTCAGGATCTTCTGTGATTTCATCTTCAATTTCCTCTAATTCATCTTCGCCAAACAAAGTTGTAGCTACGACTGGTTTAAGATTTTCAATCCTCTCTGCTGATTTAGAAAACAGAGCGTCTTTAATTTGGTCACTGATTTGCGACGGTGATTCCGCAGAAATCATCAAATCCATAAGATCATCCATTGGAAATTAATATAAACATACTAAATATATTTATACTCAAATAATTCCACCGTCTGGGGATTCAGTTGACTTGCCCTGTTTTTCTAAATCTGGTTCAGTAACTGGTGCTCCAAGATCCATACCTGCAGCTGGTGCAGATTCTGATGGCTGTCCTGGTTCTGCACCCCCTAGACCATCAACTGCCATATCCATTTCATAAGGATCAGCAATCACACCTTGCTTGATTTCCTTCTGGATGATATCATCTTGTTCGATCATTTCATCATCACTCTGACGCAAGATCTTACGGCGAACATAATCTTGTGAGAAGTATCTTCCAACATAAGGTTCTGCAACCTGAATGAGGTTGAGTCTTTCTTGCAGAAGTTCTGCTTCTTTGAGTTCTGAGAAATGATTGTCGTAGATAAAGTCAAACTGAATATGCTCAGACATTGACTCCCAGTCTTCAACTGTGACAATGTTCTTGAGAAGTAATTGTGTTCTCAGCATATCTAAGAACATATTACTAAAGCGTTTGCGGAGTCTACCTACAAACTTACTAAACTTAAGTTCATCTCTCAGAATTTCTGAAGATCTGCCAAGATTAAATCCACCATCACCCTCTAGTCTAGAGACAGGGACGTTCAGTGCTCTATAAAGTTTCTTCTTAAAGTATTCAATATCTGTAATTTCTCCAAGGTTTTGTCCACCAGGGAGAGTTGTGATCTCTGTTCCTCTACCACCTTCGCGACGAGGCAACCAGAAATCCTCAAGCATACTCATATGCTTTTTCTCATCCCGCATCTCACCTGTGTTAGCATCATATACTAATTTGTTACGATAGCGACCCATAACATCACGCAGATATTGTTCTGCTTTTTGCTTGGGCAAATTGCCAACATCAATATAGAAAATTCTACGTTCTGGTGCGCGAGAAATACGATAGATTACCAAGGAGTCTTCAATCATCCGAAGTTGATTGAGTGCCTTGATTGCCTTATGCAAATATGATAGTGTCGTTCCTCTATTACGGTCAACTAAACCAGACGTACAATATGAAATAGAATCTTTTGTAAATTTGATTCCTTTACCCTGACCTTGAGCACCATGTGGGATTCCAGGTTGCTTACTCAATTTGGGGGTGTATACAAAATACTCTTCGATTGGTGGGAAAGCAGAACCAATCTCTTCGTTCTGTTGTAGATTTGCTCTCAGTCTATCTTCTTTAGGTTGAATAGCATGTCTCACAAAACGCATTTTCATTGCGTCAATATACCGAAGTTCTTTAATACCTTCTTCTGGCTTCTTTACATCGATTACTTTGTGATAATATAGTCTACCATCCACATACCAATTACGATAAATCTCATGAGATTTTTTATCAAAATCCATGAGGTCTTTAATAACTTTAAATTCTTCTCTTATTTTTTCTTAATTCCTTCACTAGCATTGAGGTTTGATAGTTCAATTTCTACTGGACTATCGTTAGTATCTGTGACAATTGCTTCCTGGATAATATCTTCAATCGCACTATCGCACTCTGGGTGCAATGACATCTCACGATATCGTTTGATCAAATCAAACTCAGTTTTAAATACACCTTCCAAGTCAACATATGACCCAAAAAACCCACTAGTCAGATAGTTGTCATTCCCGTCCTCTTGTGAAGGAGGAACGGGAGACACTACTGACTTAGCAGGTTCTTCGTTTGGTTGAATTGAAAAGCCAAATAATTTAGCCATTATGATATAGTGGACTTACCAAATCTATTTATTCAACCAGAATTATGAGAGTGCTCCAGGACCAGCACCGATCTCAAACCACTGAACTTGAAGTTCTACTGTGAAATCTTCAAGAGTATCAGTAGTATCATATGCTAGATCGATAGCAGAGATGTTCGTTGGGAAAACATCGTAGAAACGATATGATCTCAGAACATTACTCTTAGTGCCCGTGCCTACTTTGCCAGCTCCAGCATCTGGGACCGAATTAATGGTCTCTTTGCCTTTACCGCCTCTACCGAGTTGGTAGACATATGCATCTCTCATATATGAAGTCGGGTTAGTAGCACCCGTATAGTTAGAGAGTTTTGCGATACCGTTCATCCACATTTCCATGGCATGACGAATTTTAAAGTCTTCGTCATTGATAACGGTAATAGTCCATGTCTCAAAGGTTCTGTCACCAGCGACCTTCAGGATTCGACCCCTGAAGGGAACGTCAACTGGAGCGACGTTCGATGCTGGAAGTTGCGCTGCTTTGCAAAGGAAAGTGAGATCCTTAAGGGTCTCTTGATCCTTTGTTACGAAAGCAGGGAACTCAGGAATCTGTACTTCAAACAGATTAGGTCTCGCACCACCACCTTTAAGTACAGACTTAAAGTTGGAAATAGTCTTAATTGTTGGTGATTCAGCCATTGCTCTTTAATCTCCTGTAGTTATTTACTCTTAGTTAAACTCTGCCAGCGACTTCTTGGAAGTCAACTCCAGTTCTAGTAGCAACAAACGTCAGTGTAACGTAGTTGATAGACTTGGTGGGCTTCAGGAAGATGTCGGCGCGGAATTCATTATTGTCAATAATATCGGGGGTGTTGTTAGTCTCATCACAGATGACAAGATAATCATAAACACCTCGTTTCGCTTGAACATCACGGAGGTAAGGTTCAACAATGTTGATGAAGTTTGCTCTAGTCAGTTCATCATTCAGTTCAAACAGTTGAGCTTCGGCAGCACCTTGAAGTGCTTGTTCAACAGTCAGGAACAAACGACGGACGTTGATTCTGTCAAACGCAGAAGCATATCCGAGAGCAGTTTTATCACCAAAGAGCAGAACACCAAGACCAGGAGTGAAGACTACAGGGTTAATTCTGGCTTCGTAGAGTTGATCTCTTTCTGCTTGGTTCGGGTTGTAGGACAGTTTAACGGCATTGTTCAGAATTCCTCTTTGCTGACCAGCAGGTGAATACCATGGGAAAGCATTAAGAGCAGTTCTTACACATAGACCAGCGATATCTCCATTGGTTGGAATATATCTAAACTGATTGTTAAATCTATCAAAAGTATACTTATATCCAGAATCAAAGATCGCATATGATGTGGATGGAATTCCATTGAAGTGCTTCAACAGAGAATTAGTCTGCGTATCACTATCGGTTTTTCCAACCAAATCGGATCTATGTGGTCCAATTACAGCAATACAATCCTTTCTTTCATTAGCGACAGAGATTAGTCTACCAGCTTTTGCTTGAGACTCTTCATTTGTGGCACATCCAGGACCCATGATCAAGAAATCAACTGCTACATCCTTAGGTCTGAACAGATTATATGAAGTAATCAAGTCTCCAAGACTTGCCTTCATTCCACCGTTATCATCATAATCTTGACCACCCTTAAGGGTAAATCCTTGGTTTCCAATTGAAGAGAACGTAACTCCCTGTGCATCTAGACCCCAAAGACCGAGGTTCTGCGTAACCACGCTAGTAGTGATAGAAACATTACTAACATAGTTTGTTGTAAATCCAGTTGCGGTAGGAGCCCAATTATACTCCTCATTGTTTTCACACAATTCGGATGGGTTGCGACCAGCAAAGATGTAATCAGAGAAGTCTGCAAGATAATCTTTGTAGTAAATTCTTGTAGGTGCGTTAGCAGAACTTACAGCATCCGCTGCCTTAGACAGTGATGGGTGAACTTCCAGGATATTTGCCTGGATACCAGTGATAGTACCGCTATCATCAATAACAGCAACGTGAATACCATCGTTCTTGCCTTGTCTGTCAAGGACATATGCGTTAGAAACTGGCTTCGATGCAATAGATTTCCAGAAGATTGTTCCGTTGTCTAGTGGAAGTTTCTGTTGATCATACCAGTCAACGGCTGTGGTAGCAGCAAGACCTGTTGCACTAACAAGAGCTCCAGCGTTATCTCTGAAGTAAAGTCTGTTAGTGTTACCAACACCAGCAAAACCAGCAGTATTTGCTTGGAAAGCGTTAGTGCTGCTCTTTTTCTGATAATAGATCTTAGTTTCTGTCTCACCAGTTCCAACCGTCTCTACACGAGAAACGATCTTAACATCAATACTATTACCACCCATCGTGCCAGCAGCACCAGCGGTATTAATACCAGTGATGATTCCTTTCAGATAACCATTGAACACTGAAGTCGCATTCGTGGTGAAACCAGATTGTGCGGGCAGTGTTACAGATTCTAGAGCAACGGTGACGCCATATCCGACATTAAGACCAAAACCTGCGGGACCGAACGTTCCCATTCCAGCCACACCCAAGGTCTGGTCTGCAAGGTCGTCAATCATGCAAACTTTAAGTGTGTTTGCCCATTGACCTGGGTTTTGAGCAGCAAAATACCAACCACTATCGGTTTGGTAATTTAACTTATAGTCATCATAGTTCTTAAGGTAAAGCGAAGTATCGCTAGATACGCCTGCTGAACCTGCGTTTGCGTTGTTTAGTGTCCCCCCTCCAGTACGAACGACCTTGATAATACCACCGTATGTAAGATACGATGCTGCGGTCATCCAATATTCGTACTGTGCGTCCGTGGAAAGTGGTTTACCGAATTTCTTGATGAGTTCCTGTTCCGTCTCAACTTGAATCGGATCGTCGATGGGGCCTTGAGAAAAGGGTCCAGCGATTGCTCCGATATTGTCAAGTACGTTTTCGGCTCTACCTACGGTAAGGTCAACTTCCCTGGTTAATACGCCAGGAGACAAAAGCTGTACTGCCATTAGTTTCTCCTACTAATATCATTTGTCTTCAAATATTTATTATTAGGAACTATTTCAACTGAGGAAACAGTACATGAACAACTACCAATCAGGATATAGTTCTCCTTCTAATCTCTTCGTCCTTTCTCTTCTAGATCTAGATATCCTTTTCTTGGAACAGTCCTTACATTCATATGAATATGATGATGGTTGATACTTATTCTTTCGAGTTCTGTAGAAACCATCAATAAGATTTTTTGTTTTACCACACACCCTACACTTCCTATCGGTAAGATAGAGATGTTCTATCTGAAATTGTTCTTCAACATTCATTATTGATATTCCCACATGTGAGACATATCACCATATTCACCAACTGATGCATTAGACCAACGATCACCCTGAGCATCGACAAAGCTAGTATCTTCTAGACCATCAGACATGAATCCAAATGGTGCCATATCCTGTTCAATCTGATTCTTCTGCTCGTCATATAATCTCTTTCTAATATCTTGATCCGTCAGTTCTTTGAAGTAGTCTTTTAAAACTAACCAGGCATAGATCACAAGACACATTGCCAGGTCATCATTACACCCCTCTTCTGCTTCAAAGGAATTGTGTTTTTGGATGAACGTTGTCAACTCTGAGATGATATCATAGTCATTGAAGATTAACTTATCTTCTTCAATCAAAGTCTTTAGATTCAAGCATCCTTCTTTCTTTACGGTCTTGGACATCTTGACACCCAGTTGTGTCTTCTTGCCAGAAAATCCCTGACCAACAATTTGTCCTGCTCTACCTCTCATAGAGCACATTAAAATATTTTGATATTCGAGATCATACTGTAGGATTGATGCTACTTGATCTCCAATATCATTCACCTCACATAAAATATATGCGTTGTTATATCCTCTTACAGTATCGTAAATGATACTTGGGAATAGCATTGGTTTAATTTCATTATTTCTATATCTTGCTACAACTACATGTGGATATTGTGTGATGTCTATAACGATAAATGCAGAATAGTCACACCCAACTCCTCTAGCTACGTCTACAGTACATACATAATCATGATCTGGTTTAGGATCTTCATAAACGTATAGTCCTGCATTCTGTTTGATTGGGTCAGTATAGACCATTGTCCTAATCTTACTAGGAGATATCAGTGTATCAACTGATCCTAGGAATTCACATTCAAACTCAACCTTAAATTGTTGTTCCGAAGTGTTAGCAATAGTTTGCCTCTTCCACTCAGAATCTCTACCAGGAACTTCAGACCAGTGAACCTCGGTTGCAACATAATCATTTTTCTGTCTCTCTGCATCATGCCAATATCTGTAGAAATGGTTCATGCCGTGAGGCGTTGAAACCATAATTACTTTTGTGCTTTTACCAGAAGAAATAGTAGGATAAACAGATGCAAAGAATTGGTCTGCAATATGGTTTGGAATAAACGCAAATTCGTCGAGGAAGATGACATTATATGAACCGCCTCGGACAGCAGATGCAGATGTAGAAGCTGCCAGTATCTTACTGCCATTCTCCAACTCCATGGAACCTTTATTGTAAACCACAATACCTTGCTGCATCCATTGTGGTAACTTTTCATATGCAAATTGCAATCTTCCAAGAAGATCTCTAGCAGTTGATGCTTTGTTTGCTAGAATTGCAATGTTTACATTGGCATTAAAGATGGCATAATGTAGTAGATATGATACACACGTTGTAGACTTTCCAGTCTGACGTGGCATCTTGCAAATATTGAAACGGTGTTCGTGGAAGTTCCTCACCAATTTTTCCTGAAAAGGATACATCGAAAAAGGAACCTCACCCTCATCTAGTGAGACGATCTTAATATAATTCTTTGCAAAATATACTGGATCGGACTTACATTTCAAAAACTCTTGAATTTGATCACCAGTAAATTCAACCTGAACGTTTGCACGTTTTAGATTGGGATTACCGAGATATACTGCATCAGACATTAGTCTTCCTTAAAGAAATTTGCAACTGCACTTAGCGCAGAATGAAAAGCAACATATAGAAAAAATTGGTCGGAAGATTCCTTCTTCATTTTTTTCTTATAAGTCATGGGAGTGCGAGCCATAATAATCTCCAAAATTTCAACTATTTAACAATTCTCATAGAATTCTCAGATTAGCAGTCATTAAATACGCTACCAACTGTAGAACCAATACTAGAACCTGCCTTCTGTCCTAATAGTAATGCCCATCCACCTGCTAACCAACCCACGTATGGAATACCAATAGCAGCAGGAACAGCCACACCAGCAGCAATAGCACTACCTGCCATCGCACCTTGTGACCGTGCTCCAGCGTCCGCCACTAAACACTCTTCTTCTTTGGCAGTCAACTTTCCCTCGTTGTCTCCTCCAACACCTCCTAGGTTTCGTGTACCTTCCATAGTGAACTGATCACTACGATACTCACGACGGTTCTCATATCTCTTACCACCAAAGAAACCGCTTTGACTTTTTTGAAGGTCTAAGGATTTCTCCGACTGTAGAATTTTAGGATCGTTTGCACGATACTCAATTTCATATCCATCCTTACCTGCTTTGATAGTATAGGATGAGTAAGGACCCCGAGGAATATTAATTGTAGGAACGTTTGGAACTTTTGGTTCTTCTGGTCTATGGATTACATAACCCAACAAACCAACATGTGCTAAAGCAAAGAGTCCACCTAGTGTCAGTGCAATACCCTTGATACGCGACTTGTTATTGAAAGTATCCATGATCAGAATGGCAATGCGCCGCCAGTTGCAGATGGAAGTGCAGGAATTACACTGCCAGTAGCATCAGGCATTTCTGGAATCTCTGGCATAAGTCCATCTAGCATACCAGGAAGAGCGCCAGCAACTGCTTCTGTTGCTGCCTTAGTTGCTGCTTCTTTTGCTTGTTCAATAAGTGAATCTTTATTCAAATAAACATATGCACCAGTACCTACAACGGCACCAGATACAGCAAAAGACGCAAGCGCAAGTACATTAATAAGTTTTTGCATTTTAACCTTTACCTTTTTTTATAGGCCATGTTATATGTAGTCCATAACAAAGTAGAGTTATAAATCCAAACACAAATAAACCACTCATCATCAATCTACCAACGTCCCATGTGCTCTACGAATCTCACGAAGTGCTTCAAGGTTCATATCCTTGGTTCCACCATCGTATGCGTGAGCATATCCTTCTTCAATCATTTGCTCGTTGAGGGACACAGACTCGTCCCCAATGTAAAGCCAACCCAGAAGACGCCCGTATTTGCCAGTGCCACCAACAAGTTCAGTCCTAACAGACAACTCATCATCACCAGCCAAAGTGCCTTCGAGTTTTTCTTTGAGCCAGTTTGTTGCGTCGATTCCAAGTGCTTTCTCCTCTAGGTTTCTCGTCCTTTTCTCTGGCGTATCAACGCCTGCAACTCTAACTCTTTCTTTCTTGTATAGATCAAACCCGAGGTCGATAGTAACGTCAATAGTATCACCGTCAAGAACACGATTGATCTCCGTCACTCTGAAGTTGTAGCAGCTCTTCCTGCTTGGTGGTGTCAGTCCTGCCATCTTCTAATTCTGCAAATGCTTCTCTTAGTATGTATATGACTACAAACAAAGCACCCGCAACTGCAAGTATCACACATATAATCACTGACCACACAGGATCATCTAGATTTGTACTGGGACGTAATATAAGATTCATAATTTATTAAATCGATAGTCTAAAATTATTCTATATAAAGAATCTCTTAGATGCCAAAGATGCTCTTGCTCCTGGTATGGACGTGCTGGTGCTCCAGGCCAAAATTTTATAGTCTCTTGAACTGAATGATGCAATAGTCTAATATCTTCTATTCTCAGACTAATCTCATAATCTGGAAGATTTGGGTCGTTCATGGATTTCTTGGATTAATTCCTTGATCAGTGAGGTATTGGATCCACCAGTCGGCGTCTTTCATGTATCTCCAATTAGGAACTTTTTGACCACGTTCTATAACATAATATTCATGAAGAGCATCATCTATAGTCTGTGCGATCTGTAAATTCTTCTTCCTCCTCGTCAACATCTTCATACGGATTGTCCACGTATGGTCCTCGTTTTCGTAAAGGTTCTTTTCCGACATAAGAGTTTTCTGTGTTGATTGCAGATACCCATACGGCAAGTTTCATTACTATAAAAATTAAAACCAGTGGTGTAAAGCAACCGATTAAAATTACTGGATTCATTCCTATTTCCCCTCAAACGGTTCCCAGTGCTCCCAACCATATTTATGAACTGCCCACATACCAATAATGGGGACGAAGACCAGGCACCATGCCAAGACTCCAACTCCCCAAGGGTTGTTTAATACTGTTCCACAAAATCTAGCAAATTGTAACATCATAATGGTAATGGATAAGCGTTTACTAAACCCCAAGACACAAAACCCACAATCAAACCTAATATAATTGTTGCTGAAAGACTAGTTTCTGGTTTCATTTTTATAAATCTGGCCAAGGATCTGAATTATGGAGACATGACCTAGGATGTGTCCACTCTCTATTTAATTCTTGTAGCTCCATTTTTAACTTTAAATTTTCGAGTTTCAACATAATGTTTTCTTTCTCTAACTTTTTAAGTTTCTTCCTGAGATTCATTTCTTGTTTTCCATAGTTCTAAAAAGTACCTATCAACTAAGTACAAATCACCAACTGGTGGTTGATCTTCAATCTGAGACCACTCTCTACATACATCTCTCATTTCTAAAGAGATGTGATCTGGACGAAACATTCTACCAAAAGAAGACATGGCAAACGCAAATCGCATTCTAATGCGCTGTTCCATTTCCTGAGTAGGCGTCGGTTTCATAATAGTTATTTTCACCTCTTCTGTACCCGAAATATGCGGTGGCACATATAAAGGGTAGTGATCCGAAAAGTAGGACATGTGCTAGGGTCATATTCTATACTCACTTAGTATTTCTAATACATTATTAATCGCATCATCTGCAGCCTTACGTTCTTCACTACTCCAATTAGGATACCAATCCTTATGATGAATGTTATCCTTCAGTTTATATACTTTAGATAACATATCAACTTTACTCAACATTCCTCTAGGCATTAGTCAATTGCGGAGTCACTACTATATTATACATTTTAAATTGATGTCTTGTCTTCAATCGTCAGGATTCACTGAAAAACATCGATTTATACAGTGTATTAAAACTAATAACACACCTCTCGCCCATTTCAGAATCGGTTTGATGCTCTAAACCAACTAGGAAAGAGTAACAAACTACCAGATTGAGGAGCAATTTGAACCGCCGTACTCGCATACTGACGAATTAAAGTTCTCATATAAGTCATTCATCTTATATGGTTTAGGGATTATGGAATCTAATGGGAACCGATTTTCATCAACCTTCACATAAAAAAGCACCACTTAAAA
>FUIF01000470.1_pt1 | contig 13470 bp, 18 predicted proteins | sample 1003461 | NCBI WGS metagenome assembly FUIF01 (sample SAMEA80401918, study PRJEB19352) | marine metagenome | reverse complement strand
CTCTCTCCCTACTCTCTCTCTCCTCTATTGTTAGTAGTGCTTCGAATATTCTATAGTTCAGCTCATCAAGTAAGCTCCAGTTCAGTTCATCCTCTTCTGTCCATTCAATACTATCTGACTTATTAACTGTGACACTTTCATTCTCATCTATACCGATCATCCAATTAACCTCATATTGTTAACTATACACAACTAAGACAACAGATACAAGAGTAAGTTCCAACTAATTCATAATAAGTTCAGCACACCATCCCGTGAATTCCCTGATTGGTGTTTAACCTGTTCCATGACCCTGAACTTACGTGAAACGCGTAAGTTGGATAACCTCGGCAAGCCTCAGCGTGTGTAAACCCGTCGTTTCGACACCTTTATAGCTTTCTGCTATAACTAAATTAAAACAAAGGGTTACCTCAGCAAGCCTCAGCGTGGTTACTATGGCAACTAACGTTACCGAGAGTCACGATTTCGTGGCCTTCGAGATTAGATACGCTGAAATTTCAGCCATAGCTGAATCAATTGAGGTGATTCCTATGAGCCTCCAAACCAGAAAATCCCATATTAGGATTATCTAATAAGGTTATCTGCTGCTAATCTAAAAGCCAACCGGTCACCACTATAATGCATTGTCGTAAAAGAATCACCAAGCAAACCCCGTCGCGAAACGCGACACCCTTTAGATGAATCTACTAAACATCCTATCCTCCACAGTGGAGTATTCTTTATAAATCAATAACTTATATGACTGTATATGTTGAATTGAAAAAGTTGCAATTATTTGCAAATAGGGCTTGCATCCACCGAGGAAGTGTGATACAATGGTTATATGGGGTTGAGGAAAAGTCCTCCTCCTTTTAACTAATGAATCCTATAGAGGAAATGGAAAATGAATATTGCTAAACGTCTTCTTACAGAGGAAGGTTTATTGTTACAACTGGTTGAGAAGGTTGTAAGTAAAGGTGAGGGTATACAGGAAGATTATAATGGTCATGGTTTTGGTTGTGCTTATAAAGGTATCCGCATACGCCTTTATGAGGATGAAGGGCTTGAAACTTATGGTGAGATGGTTGTTGAGGACTGGTCATCACCTATCCTAAACACTAAAGGAGACCAACCTAACACATCAGCAGCTTATAACTTGTTATGCAATCTTGTTGATGAGTATAAACAAAAGCAGTTAGAGAAAGAAGAAGAAAGAAGTCGCCAAGCCGTTGATGATATTCTTGAGGAAGACACTACAGTGATTGGGCAAATGATTAAAGAAGAACGTTTAACTTTTGCTAAGAAAGTTACTACTGGATTTTTGGGTGGTGGTGTGTTACTCGGTGGTGTGTTATCAGTCCTCCCAGGTGTCTCTACCACTGTCACGGTTACACTACTAGTCACCTACTTTTTATCAACCGGTGCAGTGTTATATAACTATTTGAGAAAATGCTAAGAGAATAACCAACTTTTATAACAAATGAATAAGGATAGAGTATGAAAAGTCATTTCACTTTATCCAGTGCATCAGAGGAAGCTATTATGGTTTCCTCTTTTAACTGGTATGAAACAGAGAAAACATTCATTGTAAATGTTAATGGTGAATCTTACACACATGACAAACATGATATTGAACAACAACAGTTAGATGTGGTAGACTTCCACAACTACTATGTATATTTAGATCAACTGAAACAACAATACTTAACAATCAAAACTCCTGTTGACGGACTTACCACATTAGGGGGTTGGAAATAAACTACACCAATAACTAGGAGAAGGATATGGACACATTCAAAAGGTTGAGGAAGATAGATAAACTATTACAAATGGATTATGACACAGCACTAGCCTATTGTAAGTATCATGAATTATATAATTATAATCTGATTGCAGAGCATTTTGGTGAGGGGCATAGAAGTGTCATAGCTAAGTTTGGTAAGATGTTTAAAGGTATTGCTATTAACTTAGGTAGGCAAGAGCTTATAGACTCTGAATGGCTTTATGAAGGATATGAACTCTCCCAAGATGAGCAGTATGTTGAGATAGTCTTATCAAACAAACCTCACAGAATTACATCCCATGGTGTTATATTGAGGCAAGAGAATAAGAGTTACTTTCCTGGTAGAGGAGGTAACCATTACTTATCTAGATGGGTTGAAGTGAAGTATGTCCAAACACAAGGTAACCATAGAGGTCAATTTGTAGTTAAGTCTAAAGGTAAAAGTAACTACTATAATCCACGCATATTGGTTGCACAGTATTGGTTACCTGATTACAATCAAGATAAAATCATCTACTTTAAGAATGGTGAAGATATTAATATCCATCCAGAGAATATGACACAAGATGTGTTTGAGTATGCTAATTGGGTGCAACGTTATGGCTTAGAGAAGTCAGCACAACAGTTGATAAACCTTATATATAAACAAGAGAATAAACATAGTAAGGTTGATTTGTGGGATTTCCAAGAACACCTACTCCATATAGGCTTTGATGTAGAGATTGATTATAAAAGGTGTGGGTTAGTTGTTGCAACAAGAAGACTCTATAAGGTTATGTTTCCACCACACAATAATAAGTATTCTAAGAACATGTCTATGGATTGGCTATTTTCATAACAGGAGAAATCGAAGATGAAGACACTAGATGATTTGGAAGAGAAACTTACACTAACCAAACTACTTACTATGGAACACTGTGATGTAATTGCTTGGTGTAAATGGAATGATTTGTATACAGCTAAGAAAATAGTGAAGCATTTAGAAGATCATATCCCAGCCACCAAGTTAACACCACTCCTTGATAAAGTGTTCCCCACACTATTAGATGAATTACAACACCAAGAGTTAATAGAGACTGGTTGGTTTGATGATGAGTATACGTACACCCCTGGTGAATCTTATAAAGATGTTGTTGTGAAAGGGTGGGATATAAGGGTTACATCCTTTGGTGCTATACTCAGAAAGATGTACAAGAAACACGCAAGGGTTGGTCCCTATAAGTGGAAGGAGTGTCCATATTATTGTGGTTCTAGAGGGGATGTGGCTATCTCTGCTGGGATAGCTCCTGGTAATAAACAGGTGTCTGTAAGGAACACAATAGCTGAGGCATGGCTACCTAACTACAATCCTGATAAACGTGTATACCCTATTGATGGTAACTATCATAACTACACACCTTCTAACTGGACACAGGATGTTTATGATTTGGTTAATGGTGGTGAGTATGGTTATACTATGTTACGGACAGTGTTCGCCCATTACCATCCTGAAGAGGATGTAACCTTGTTCACACTTAAGCTGATGAAGATGCATATAAAGGGTGTACCTTTAAGTGGTTCTTTACAGACAAACTTGAAAGCTAAGATTGACAAGTTGTACAAGAAGATGAAGCTACCATCATCAATACCATCAGGGTGGATAGAGTAAGAAGAAGAAGAAGGTAAGGAAGGTATTAGGGGTTCACTTACCTCTTAACTACCTAGTATAAACAAACACTTACAAATTGACCTCTACGTTCACGAACCACACCTCAAACAATAAGAAGCCTTTGGAGGCCACATGACATACGACTATGACACTCTCTTCACCTTATGTGTGGATAAAGAGATTACCAATATCAACACTCTTGCAAAATACTTAAACACTAATAAGAAAACTCTGTAATAAAGAGGTAGTTACTGACCACCCAACACTCTTCAATGATGTTAAAAACACCTTGTTCTTGGACAATGCTTGGTGGGATAATGCATACTATGTATCTTGTGATGAAAAACTTGTAGTTGTTGAAGGTGACTTCCCTTACTTCCTTACTGGTGAAGGTGTGTTCCTTCGTAAATATATAAAGAGTTATTGTGGTAGACGTTATGAGAAGTATGTTCAGATGAGTATAAGATATCGACATGATGGTGATCATATTGGTAAACCTTATGTAGAGTATATGCAAAGTGGTAAGAGAGTAAAACGCTCACTTCTTAAGATGACCGCTTCATTAACACCTAGTTAATACTGGATGCCCCCCAACGTAAACATTACTCATGATATTCTTTATGTATACATAACAAAACGCCCTTGGAGGCTACAATGAATCAAGAAAAGAAACTATATAGACAACGCATCTACTTTGATGAAGAAGCTTGGGAACGTATCAAGGTTGCTTCTAACAGCTCCGGTTATTCATTCTCAATTATCATATCAGCTTTAGTTAACAACCACCTGCCCCAAGATTGTTTAGAGGAATTAGATAATGTTAAACACCTTAGTTAAAGAGACCTTACTAGCTAATAAAACCGCAGTTCATAAACTGTTAATGCAGCAAATGGAAGACATTGGTTTGGGGTCCCGCAATATTAAACAATATAAAGAAGCAATCCTTGGCGATGAAGTAGCTCCATTAGTGAGTGAAGCTATAGAGAAATCCCTCACAACAATCATTGTTGGAATGCTCACCAAAGCTCCTGAACAAGAGCTGGAATGGATTCAAGGACAACTTGATAGTGGTGTGTTCGAAGGTGATAAAGACTCTCTGAAGGCCCGTGCATTACGCTCAGGGGTGGTATTGATTAAGACTAAATCACACTACAATATGTTAAGTGATTATAAAGAGGAGCTAACTAATGGCAAGAGCGCCTAGAGGTTCACACTTAAGAGAAGAATGGTCCAATATTGACCAAGCATTGAAGGATGTAACAATACCGACACTACAAGGTGAAGAAACATTACGTTTATCTGATTTAGATATAGCTGTATGTTCCACTTATATCCTTGGTGCTCAAACTAAACGTCAAGCTCATGAAAAGTATTTCAACCACAAAACACATAAAGCAGCAGGTTCTGCAGCATTTGAGTTCTTTAAAGTGCCCAAACGTCAAACCTATTGTAACTATCTGCGCATGATGTTCAGGAAAGAGGTGGAGCTTAACACAGGAAAGATTGGTGAGACCATTGCATTAGCCTTAGATACAGACCTGACTAGTGTGATTAACTTCAGTGAAGGTGGTATCAAGAACCTCGAAGACTTACCAATGGAAGCTCTTAAACTTTGTGGTGCAACTATCAAATACAATGGTAATGGTGTTGCTAAAGAAGCTGTCCTAACTATCCCACACAAACTTAAAACAGTTGAAGCTATTAAAGTGTTGGCTGATATTGACCCAGAACTACTTAAGCAACTTAAACCTGAAGTGACTAATGTAGAAGTTGAACTAGATAACTTCGACGATTAAAAAGGAGGAGCTATGGGTGTTATCATTAAGACAAGTAAACGTCAAGTCACCCCTCCGAAGATATCCCTCCCTTATAGATACAAACCCTACCCTCATCAGAAGGAGTTGATGAGAACCTTCTGGGCTATGCTTAAAGGTGAGAGTGATATTAAACATTACGGATTGGAGTGGCATAGGCGGGGAGGTAAGGATATGACCTTCTGGCAACTGGTTGTAGCTGCTGCTATCTTAGACCCAGGTGATTATGCTTATTGCTTACCAACAAATGTTCAAGCTAAGAAGGTTATTTGGAATGGTAATGTGAATGATTATAAAGGTGAAGTCTGTAAATTCTTTGATTTCATCCCTCCATCTATGCCACATGAAGCTAATAAGTCAGATAGTATGATCACACTAGCTAACGGTTCTAACATCTACGTGATTGGTAGTGATAACTTCAATAACCTTGTTGGTATGAACCTTAAAGGTGTTGTCTACTCAGAATGGAGTTTGTGTAACCCAGAAGCACCAAAGTATATCCAACCAATGCTTAATGCTACTAATGGATGGAGCTTATACTGTTGGACACCACGTGGTAAAAACCATGCATGGAAGACAAGGGAGATTGCTCGTGTGTCCGAGGATTGGTATTTTAGTTCACTCACTATTCTTGATACAAGTAAAAGTGATGGCTCTAGGATCATTACACCAGAGAAGGTTGAAGCTGATATAGCCAATGGTATTACTGATTATGATACAGCACAACAAGAGTATTACTTGGACTACGATGCCATTGTTAAAGGTATTGTTTATAGTAAGTATATGGCTCGTGCAAGGGAAGAGAATAGAGTTAGGGACTTATACGATGATGGAACATACAACCCAAACCTCCCTGTGATGACATTCTGGGATATTGGTAAGAGTGATGCGACATGTATATGGTTTGTTCAGAAACACCCTAAGACTAAACAACTCAATTGTATCCATTACTTTGAAGACTGTGATGAAGGTATTAGTTACTACCTCGAATATTTAGAAGAGGTTAAATCACGTCTTAAGTTTAAAAGGTATGGTAAGGTTTACTTACCTCACGACGGAAGTCATCAAACCTTTGCTGCAGATGCACAATCAGTGTTAGCTCAATTCCGTAAAGCCCATTATGATGCACAGTTAATACCACGAACCCCAACACTACAATCTGGTATTGATAGGACTAAGAGTATATTCCATGAGATTAATTTTGATATTAAGGAATGCTCTGGTGGGTTGATTGCTTTAGATAACTATAAGTGGAAACTGGATAAGGATGGTAACTCAAGGGGGCAACATGTGCATGACCACTATTCGAATGGTGCTGATGCTTTAAGGCAGATGGGTCAGTTGTTTGGTAAGCTTCCTGATGAAGAGACAGATAGGCAATTAGCTGCTGTGCAAGAATACTATGACAACAACTCCAACAACATGAGCTACAACTTTAGATACTAATAGAGTAAGAGAGATAGAGTAGAGAATAGAGGACAGGACGGTATATATAAGGAAGCTTATAACCATAATCCCTATACTTACAATAAGTTAACATACCCTCAATCTCCTATTTAAACACAACAAGAGGCTATATGGAAGCTGGAACTAAACAAACATTTGTTATATTCAACAACACCAACCATAAGTGGTTACGTAAGATCCTACGTAAAGGGTTCCAACACACGTACATCCTACACTGGAATGGTTACTGTTGGCTACTAATTGATAAGAACTTTACAGGGTTGGATATAAAAGTGTTAGATAGGTGGAACGGACAAGACATAGCCTTCAACACTGACATCGTTAAACTATTGTGTGAAGAGGAACCTCAGATAACAGTTCTCAGCGTATCACAGGAAGATATAAGGCAATCGTACTGTGTAGGTGAAGAAACCTATTCACGTTTCATTTACAGCCTCTCGGCAGCTATTCCAAAGTTCAATCACTGCCTTACAACAGTGATTAACTTCTTAGGACTAATGGATGTGACAGGTATCTACACACCCTATAGTTTATATAAACATTTAATTGAAGAACCAAACACAGAGGTAACACAACGTGGGATATATACCTGAACATAGACGAGAAGAATTTGAAGAAGAAACTAGAAAGAATCGAGAACAGTGGGAAAAGTTGTTTGGAAACAACCAAGATAAATACAAAGAAGATGAGGATAAAGAATAATGGGTGTTGAAATAGCGACAGTATCTGCAATAGCTGGATTAGCAAGTAAAGCTTACGAATATAAAGAGACTAAAGATGCTGAAGATAAAGCAGAGAAAGAAGCAGCTGAGGCGGAGGCATTGGCTGAGAGACAAAAAGAAGCAGCTGAAGCAGCGGCATCAGGTGGGAGTATGGGTGGCTTGGTATCATCCGGTGGCAGTAAATCAGCCTACAAAAAACTGTTAGGGGGTTAATATGGATAACTATAACAAACCCAAAGACAAAGACGGTAGTAAAAAAGAGGGTATGTGTCCTGATCAATTCAAACTACGTTTTGATAATGCCAAATCTTTACGTGAACAATGGCGTAGTTTGTTAGAAGATACTTACGAACTCTTCCTCCCCAACCGTCAAGGCTTCACTAAAGAAACTCCTGGACAAGAGAAGACAGAACACCTATTCACTAATACCGGTGTTAAAGCCCTTAATAGTTTCACTAACACACTTAAAGATCGTTTAATGCCTACACAGCAACGTTGGGCTAAACTAACTGTTGGTGGTGAAGTGTCTGCTGAGTTGACTAAAGGTAATATCTCTGAGGAGCAGGTTGAAGAACTAAATAACATGTTGGATGAAGATACAGAAATCTTGTTCGATTTCATGTGGGCCTCTAATATGGATGTGTCAATCACTGAAGCGCTTAAGGATATGGCTATCTCCACTGGTGCTATTATGATTCAAGACACTGGTGATAAAGATGACCCTTTCAACTTTGTATCTGTTCCTGCCGACCAACTTGTTATTGAAGAATCCCCTCGTGGTGATATTAAAAGTTCATGGCGCGAATGGAAACTTAAAGCTCGTGAGATTCCGCTACAATGGTCCGACCATGTGCAAGATGATGAGTTGATGAAACTACTTAAGGATAATCCAGAAGATGATGTGTGTGTTATCGAGGGCACAATCTTTAATCCAGAGACTAAAGTAGTATGATTATGGTGTTTATGTAGATGAACTCCGTTGTAAATTCATCTTTGAATCTTCTTATAAAATCTCACCTTGGGTTATCTTTCGTTGGGATTCAGTGCCTGGTGAAACATGGGGTCGTGGTCCTGGTATTGATGCACTACCAAGTATGCGTGTATTGAATCAACTTCACAAAGATAAACTCGTAGCTAATGCTATGGCCATTAACCCTCCAGCTCTTATGGATGCATCGGCGTTCTTAAACCCTTATAAGGTTAAAGTAACACCCGGTTCTAGGATATACACAAAATCCGATTGGATGGGTAATTCTAATGGTCAAAAACCTATTGACTTCCTTACAACAGGTAGTAATCCTAACATCACAGAAAACGATATTGGAATGCACACACAAGCTATTAACGAAGCATTCTATGTAACAACACTCCCTTCTGTTAATGATGGTGCTAAGACAGCTACAGAATATCAGATCCGTCAGAACATTGCATTAGAGCAACAGAACACAGCTTTCACACGTCTTCAAGGCGAGTTGATTGAGAAAGTTGTTGCACGTTGTTTCTATATCCTATCGCGTTATGGTTTGGTAGAAGAATTTGAAGTTGGTGGTAGAGCTATTTCAGTTAAAGCTACAGGTCAATTATCTGCTTACCAAGACCAGAAAGATATTCAAAATGTTCAACAGTTTATTGTTGGTCAGCTTCAAACACTTGGTGAGCAGTATGGGATGATGGCTGTTCAAACTGAAATTGACTTAGAAGCACTTCCTGATTGGACTGCCGATAAGATGGGAATCCCAGCTAGTATTCGTAACACTCCAGAACAGAAAGCTCAAGTTAAACAAGTCTTACAACAGCAAGCTCAGGCCCAAGCTCAGCAAGCTACTATGCAACAACAAGTTTGATATTAAATGCCCCCCAGTCTTATGGATTGGGTGATATACTTAATTTATAAACTGAAATGGAGTCTAATTAATGGACAAGCTTTATAGTGAAGAAGATGAACTCTTATATGCTGTATTGAGCACAGAGTTAGGTAAACAACTCTTTAAACATTTCGAGATACAACTGGCAAACCCATCTTACGTGCAAGGTGATACACATGCAACAGCCTATAATGAAGGTCGTCGTAGTGTATTCGCTGGATTAATCAACAGTTACTTAACAGTAGAACGTGGAGAACAAGATGTCTGAAGAGACAAGTAATGAATCAACTCCTGTTGTAGAGACAACAGAACAAACCCCTGAACCATCACCAGAGGTAAAAGAATCACCCCTCTCTATGTCGGAGATGTTGAGTGGTGGCCGTCAGGATTCACAAGAGACTGGTGGTGAGGATGTAACAGATGCAGAAGAGCAAACCACAGAAGAGGTTGGTGAACGCCCTGAATGGTTACTAGAGAAGTTTAATACCCCTGAAGATATGGCTGAAGCTTATAAGAACCTTGAGTCACGTTTTGGTAACCTCACTGGTGCCCCAGAAGAATATGAGGTGAGTATCCCAGAAGAGATTGCAGAAAATGTTAAATGGTTCGAAGATGCTGAGAGTGGTATGGCAGCCTTCAAGAACATTGCAAAAGAAATGGGTATTGACCAAACAGGTTTTAATAAACTCACTGAGATGTATATCTCTTCAGAAGTTGAGCGAGCTAACAATCTCCAAAATCTACGTCTTCAAGCAGCCAGTGAAGCCTTTGGTGGACATGATAAAACTGTTGAGAAGTTTACACAACTCAATGCACGAACTAAAGCTCTTATTGGTGATGAAGCAACTAGTTTACTGGAAAGCGCTCTTACTGGTGATGTTAACTCTAATGTTAGTGTTATCAAGTTGGTTGAAGGTTTGGTTAATAAAGCTCAAGGTAAAGAGTTTGTTCAACCTACACATACACCTGCTGTAGCCAAGATTACACGGGATGACCTGAACTCAATGGTTGCTGACCCACGTTATAAAACTGACGCGGCTTATCGCGCTAAAGTTTCTAAAGCCTTCCAAGACTTTAACAAGTAACACTTTAACAAGTAACACTTTAACAAGTAACACTTTAACAAGTAACACTTTAACAAGTAATTCAATTTCTCTTGATTAGTGGATAACCATAAGGCCCATGATATCAGGAGGTGACGGAGAGAATGAACTGATATCTCCTAACGGCCCGAAAGGATAACCGTGAAGCCCTCATAGTTCAAACAGTGTGTTTAATAAATGCACAACCTTTTAATGGTGTGAATCAAGAGAATAACGCACCTGATTATTTTAAGTTATCTACTAATCTAAATTAAGGAAAAATCCCAATGTCGCATGATATCTCTGATAGTTTTATTGATGAGTTTGACACAAATGTTAAACAAACCTACCAAGAAATGGGCAGTAAACTCCGCCCTTATGTATACCGTCGCGAAGGTGTAATCGGTAAATCAGTTGATTTCCCTGTATATGGTGCGGGTTTTGCACAAGATGCACCTACAGGTGGTGAGCTTGCAACCACTATGGGCACTTCAAGTTCTAACGTAACCGCTACTCTGGTTGACAAACAAGCTTCTGAATATTCCAATATCTTCGAGAATGAGAAGGTTAACTTCGATGACCAACAGCAGCTTGTCAAGGTTATTGCTAAAGCTCTAGGTCGCACCGAAGATCAGACTGTTATCGATGCCCTCGAAGCTGTTACCTATGTCGATGAAGAAAACAGTGTTGCTATTACCTTTGGTGATGGTGTTACTGATACTGGCCTTACGGTTGCTAAAATCATCCAAGCTGGTATGCTGCTTGATGATGCTGGTGTTCCAGAAGATGAGCGCGTTTTTGTTGCACCTGCTAAAGCTAAGTCTCAACTACTTCGCAGCACTGAAGTAACAAGCTCTGATTTTGTTGAAGTTAAGGCCCTCACCTCTGGCACTGTTGACACCTTCATGGGTTTCAAGTTCTGTTGGATTGCAGACACCTATAACACAGACGCTGATACTTGGTATGGTTTGCCTGGTGGTGGCACCACTGTTCGTAAGTGCTATGCTTTCCACCAAGATGCACCTGCTTTGGCAGTCGGTAAACTGGATAAACAAGTCCGTATTGATTATATGGCCAATAGATTCTCTTACTTCGTTGCAGCACCCCTGTCAACCGGCGCTGTTGTCCGTGATGAAAAAGGTGTTATCGAAGTTAACGTTGATACCTCTGTAATTAGCTAAGTAATACAATATGAATCACCCTAGTAATTAGGGTAAACCTTCGGGCTAGGTCGCAATGGCCTAGCCCTTTTTATTACCTGACTATTTTATCTGGGAGTGATTATGTCAGCCTCTAAGAATTCGATTATAAATAAAGCTGTTATACTTAATGGTGGGTCACCTGTCAGTGGTGATGATGGTAGCGATGAGTGGGAAATCTCAAACACCTTCTATGATGATGTCTACGAAAACTTACTAAGACATATGCCTTGGACATTTGCGAGAGAATACCTCACACTGAACCTCACAGATGAAGAATCCCCTATCGGTTATAAATATATCTACCAAATCCCAAACACTGTTATTACAGTTATGGATATCAACAGTTATAACTCTTTCAAGTTAGTTGGTAAGAATAAACTCCACACAGACGATAAAGATGGTGTTGCCCGTTGTATTGTTAAAGTAGATGAAAATAAACTCCCAGCTGATTTTGTTAAAGCCCTTGAATATCTATTAGCCGCAGAGATTGCAATACCATTATTCGAGGATAGTAATAGAGCTAAAGCTTATGAAGATAAAGCTTATAAACAAATCCAGCGCGCTATTGATAATGATTTAGCCCAAGAACCAGCTGATAGCTTGGTTGATTACAATACTATATATGCTGCTCATTTTGGATCTAGTGGTTTCGGAGGTTACTATGCCTAAGACCAGGACAACAACTACAAACTTCCAAAGTGGTGAATTCTCCCCTGATTGGAAGGTTATGTTGATTTACAGAAATATTATAATGGTTGTCGTCAACTGAAGAATGCTATTGTAGCACCACAAGGTGGTGCATTCAAGCGCTACGGGACTACATACACTGCTACATTAGAAACACAAGATTCAAGCAGAAATATCCCATCAAGTTGTGTTGATTACAAAGTTGTCGACTTCGTTACATCACAACAGGAAAAACTAATCTTAGTATTTACGAACTTCGGTAGTATTTACATCTATAGTAGTGGTTCATTAATACACACTTTTACAGGGACAGAGTTTAGAGGTGGTCGAATCAATGAGATGCAGTATGCAGCAGCCGGTGACACATTACTTTTAGTTCACCCAGATATAGCGCCTAAACGTATCTATAAAAACTACAACACAGGTAACTGGTCATATGCAGAGGTGGTGTTCGAAGAGATACCTCAATATGAATACGGGACAACTTTACAGACTGATATAGAGGATGTGACACAACAGATATACTTCACAGATTTAGAAGACGGTGATAGCATATGTCTTGGGTTAGATACCGTAGAGAACACAGGGACTAATAAAGTATCTTGGTCTGGTGAGTTGGATAACACAGATAGTTGGACACGTAGTGATATCTCGACACTGACAGCTAATGCAGGGGAAGACCATGAAGGTTTTTACACATTAGAATATGTAAGAGGTGAGAACTCTACCAACTACATAAGACAAGCAGTAAACGTAACTGCAAGCACCACCTATACTCTTAGTTGGTATATCGAGTTACTGGAATATCATGATAACATTACGAGCCAAGAAGTTTCCTGGAGGGTGTATGATATAAGCAACGGATCTACTATTACCTCTGGGACACAATCAGCTACACTCGATACTCTTGTCCGTGAGGAACATACATTTACAACACCGAGTGGTTGCACACAAATCTATATCTACCCTGTATACAATCTTAAAGAAACTTATTTCGACTGGAACGAGACAAGCACATCAGGAGGTGCTTGTTATGTCGGTAATGTGCAACTCGAAGAAGGGACCTCAGCAAGCACTTATGTGTTAAATACAACAGGTGTAGGTTCCTACGAAACGGTGTCCTACAATGTTGAAGATAATGGCACTTATGGTGGTGGTGAAGATGCATCAGGTCTAATTACAGCACTTGAAGATGTATACGGAGATTACTTCACATTTGAA
>FUIF01026410.1_pt1 | contig 13473 bp, 11 predicted proteins | sample 1003461 | NCBI WGS metagenome assembly FUIF01 (sample SAMEA80401918, study PRJEB19352) | marine metagenome | reverse complement strand
TTGTCTGACCCGCCTACTCTAACATTAATGATACCATTATAGTATTCATCAGTTTCAAGTACACGCCTATCAAACTGTTCTCTTGCCTCTATGTAGGACATTTCGCCCCTACCTTTACATAGGTATAGTATTTCTCTTGTAAACTTGTCTTCGCCTAGTGCTGCTACGTCTGCGTTAAGTCTATCACTAGATCCCCAGTAAGTTTGCCAGTCGCTTTCTTTGTAGCCTCTACGTTTATTCTTCTTGCCTTTAAGTGGTGGCTTGGTAGTTTTAAATTTTGCTAGTTTTTTGCCTATGTACTTTTGATTGTTAGTTAAATTGGTAATAAGATAAACAAATCCTTCGTACTCGTCTGGTATTTCAGTTATTTCTTTACCTTTGTATGTCCAATTCATACTGTAGTTACTTCTTCTTTAGTGCCTCACGTGCCTCTTTTGGATTATTTTTTGCTCTGCCGTCTTTTACATGCCTAATATGTTCTTGTAGTATTTCTTCTCGTCTTACAGTACACAAATCACGTAGCGCAGATAGCTTCTTACGTACCTTCCTACGCTTTAGTTCTGCAGGTCTGTGGTTGAATATTTCGTTTAGTTCAAAATATTCAAGTACTGCTAACACTATTTTGTCATGTGTATCTAAATCGTTCATTCTACAATGTCAATGTCTGTTGCATAACTAGTGAATCCGTTTTCTTTTACCACTCTCAGAACGTTGTTGACTCTGCCAACTAGCTCGTCCTTGTGAGAGATAAGGAAAATGTTCTTACTACGCTCTCTAGTCATCTTTTTAAGTACGCCTATGCTATTTTCTACGCCTGCTGTGTCCATTCCGCTATCAATAAGCTCATCAATGAACAATAAGTTAATACTCTGATACAAACTCTCCCAAACATCACGGAATGCAAACGAAAGACCAAGGATTAACCTATTACGTTCACCACGTGACAGGTTATCAAAGTCAAGATCTTGTCCTAGCTGTGTAATTTCAACTGCTAAGTCGTTTAAGAATACCACTTGATGTGGTAAACCGAGTTTATCTAAGTAATATGTTAGTCTATTGTTAAGATATGCTAAGTTCTGATCAATAATTTTCTTTCTAATGAAGCTATCTTTGTTAGTTAATAGCTTTAGCAAGAAGTCTTGGTGTTCTTTTACATTAGTAAGTTCGTTAACTGTTGACCAGTTGATATCTTGTAGTGCTGTGTTTGTTAAATCGTTAATTTGTGCCTGATATGGATCTGTCTCTTGCTCTTTACTTAGCAGTGTTTGCTTTAAGTTATCTACGTTGTTTCTATGTTCGTATGCTTCTTTAGCAGCTTCGTAGAATGTAGTAGGCTTACCATTGATATCACCGATTAAGTCTAGTTCAATGGTAACATCTGTTACTTTTCGAGTAATTTCTTTTTGATATGCTATTGCATCTTCAAGTTCTTTTACTTTCTTTGACTCAATTTCGGCTTTTTTGTCTGCATGAAGCTCTTGTCCGCAAGTATAGCACGTTGCATCCTTTAATTCAACAATATCCTTGTTTAATTTGCTAACACTCTTATCGGCACGTACTAATGCAGGCTCTAATGTAGCTAATTCTTTCTTTAGTGACGAAATAGCATTATTATGCTTAGTCCAGTTTGCTAGTTTATCGTGTGCATCTAATTCTTTATCGATATCTAACTTTTCAAGTTGTTCGATTGCACTTGTTAGTCTATCAACATCGGTACGTTGCTTGGCTTTCCATGCTCTTTGTGTTTTTTCAAGGTTAGTAATAGTACTTTGGATACCTTCGTTTGCTTTTTGTATAGCTTCAATCTTTAAAGTTTCTTCTGTAATGGTATCTTTGGTAAGTTTAACTGAATCTTTGAGTAATGCTGCTTTTTCACTTAGTATTGTAATGCCAAGAAGCTGTTCGATAATAGCTCTTTGGTCGTTTGTCCGCATACTAAGGAAAGGTTCGGTGTAGGTATTAAGTGCAACAATATGTTTAAACATATCGTGACTCATGTCTAGCAGGTCTTTAATTGATTCCTGTGTTTTACGACTATCGCCTTGGCTATTATCAGCTAATTCGTCAATTTGTTCATTCTCGTTAACATAAAACTTGAGTATGTTTGGTGATCTACCACGTTCAATACGGTACTGATTACCGGCTTTTTCAAAATTAAGAGTAACCAGCATACCTTTGCTATTGGTTTTGTTAATTAAGTTATTACGTTTGATGTTTGTTAGTGCTTGGCCGTACAGTGCATACGACAACGCATTAATAATAGTTGTCTTGCCTGTGCCGTTACGTGATCCTGTGTCGTCACCGCCTTGATCTAAGTTCTCGCCTAACACAAGTGTTAGTTGCTCTTCGTCAAAGTCGACTGCTTGGGTAACATTACCCACACTCATGAAGTTCTTTACCGTCAGGTCTTTAATTTTTATCATTCTAATCCGTTATAGATATCTAATAGCATTGCTTTATCGAAGTTATCACTATCAATTGCTAGTATTTCGTTTGAAACAATTTGATCTACACTTTCGAACTGTGCAATATCGAGTTCAGTGTTTATTTCTTCAAGTTGTTTGTGAGGAATCAGTGTAATCTCTCTACAATCGTAGTCGTTTATAAATGTTTCTTTAATGAAACTTGCTTCTTCGTAGCTTACAGGTAAGTCGAGTGTAACTCTTAGATACATTCTGCTTTTGAGAAGCGTATCTTTCTCGTCAATTAGCTGCGATAGCTTAACAGTACGATACTTAGGACAATCAACCCAGTTAATGTATTCAGGTTCTGCATTATTCTCTTTATCAAGTATCATCATGCCGCGATCATCATCCCATGCATCGGCATAGTTATGAGGAAATGCATTACCAATGTAATGCACCTTGCCTTGTTTTTGACGTTTGTGGAAGTGTCCGCTAAACACATACTCTTGGTTTACAAAATGCTCGCTCTTTAGTTCGCCGTGATCAGGCATCTGCACCATTGCATTCATATAGAAGCTAGGTAGTTCAAAGTGTCCAAACAAGTATTTTGCTTGGATGTCTTTCATCTTTTTCCATTCATCGCCTACTAACCACGGTACTAATGCAACATCGTCTTCAACAAATATGTCTTCAATTACAGTAACACCAGGAATATGGCGAGCAAACTCGGTTGACTTTACATCACGTTTGTCTTTATAATACAAATCGTGGTTACCTGCAAACATATAAAACTTGTCAAATGCTGCACCTACCTTCTCGAGACACCGAAGTCCGGCATCCATAGTGGTTAAATTTAGACTATTGCGATTATGATTCCAATCACCAGTAAACAAGGCAGTTTCGCACCCGTTCTCCTTGGCTGTCTGGATGAACCAATCCACGTAATCCTCACAATCTTGGTTGTGAATACGTGAATTACCTTTTAATCCAAAGTGTATGTCTGTAAAGACCGCAGCTTTTTTAAACAAAGAAATACTCCTATCGTAGAATACTATTATATGGTATTTTAGTTAAGTTGTCAATTACTTTTTTGTTGATTCTGCTTCTCTTTTAAGAGCAGCTTCCCATTCTCCGGAATGTGTCCTTGTATGCGAAGGATTTAAGTCGTTCATTTCGAGAATATCGTCTCTAATGTTTTGATTCCGCTTTTCTAAGTTGATAACACGTACAAAACTGTTAGTTACAGCCGCAGTATAATAAGCAAATGGGTTTTGAGACTTGGATTCGTCAAACTGCAAGCCGATCTGTGCAAGTTGTAGAATTGCTTGGCCTTTCATTTCGTCGTTGTAAGTATAACCACGAACATTTCCTCTTGTAGCATAGCGATCAACAAGTTTCATCCACATCATAGCAAGTTTATTTGTTGCTTTGCCGTGTTGTTTTGAAAAGTGTCCGTTTTCCATGCCACCTTCCCAGTGAGATTTACCAACTAGTTGTAAATTGCCTTCGTCGTCAAACTTATAGTGTACATATGGCGGAAATGGCAGTTTAGTTTTTGTATCTGCAATAGTCTTTGGATTTTTCTTGCGTCCCGGTTCCTCGGGTATATGATCAAACGTCATAATACGAAAAATTAATTCTTCTTTTGTAATACTTTGATAGCTTACTTCGCAATCAGCTTGCTTTACTTTCTTGCCAGCTGCTTTTTCAGCCTCATATCGACGAGTTGTTAGTTTTTTTGCTTTATTACGTTTTGCTTCTGCAATAGTACGTATATTAATTTTGTCAACACTTGGCAAAATAATATCGTAATCTGCATTTGACGGGTCAACGTAACTAGCAAATGTATTTTTTGATTTATGTATCTCTGCCAACATATCTTTATTGTTGAGATAATTTACTCTTCTTGCCATGTTTTCTCCTATGTTATATTTATTATAATACACGTACTTAATTTTGTCAACTAAATACTATACAGGAGATTCACATGAGTTTATTTAAAGTTATTGGCGGCGCAGTTGTAAACGGTTTAAAAACTAGTTTTTAGCAGTACTCCAATTGGAAAAGCTGTTAATACAGTACAAAACATCAATCGGGTATTTTCAAATGGCAATGCTGCTGACTTTGTTCAGTATATTAGTCAGGGTAGATTAGGAACTGATTTAAATTTTGGTGCAACTCCGGTACAGTCTTTTGCTCAAACAGCACAATTATCAGCTTCTTCAGATACTAATTCTCAAGATTGGCGTGTAAGAATACATTTACCTGCATCTCCAAATTATTTTAAAGATTCTCCAATACTAAAACCATTATTAACAAGTAATTCTAGTTTAGTCTTTCCTACAACTCCACAAATATTGTTATCTAGCATGGCAAACTACGATACAGTGCAGCCTGTGCATACAAACTATCCGTATCATGTGTATGAATCAAGTAGAATTGAAGATATTACTATTAGTGCAGAATTTCCTGTAGAAAACGAAGCTGATGGTCAGTATTGGATTGCCGCAGTTCATTTTTTACGCAGTATTACAAAAATGTTTTATGGATCTGGACCGTTGCAAGGACATCCGCCACCTCGTGTTGCATTGAGTGGGTACGGTAATTTTGTATTTGATGAAACTCCAGTAGTTGTTAAAATGTTTAACCTTGATTTGCCAAATGCAGTTGATTATATACAAGTACCGATTGCATCAGGAGTGGATTTACAAAGCGAAATACCTGAAGTAAATATAACAGCATCAAAACACTGTTATGTACCAACTTTGAGTACACTAAACGTAACAGTGACTCCAGCATACAGTAGAACAGCAACAAAAGATTTTAATCTCGAGTCGTTTATAAATGGTGAATATATTGGAAATACAAAACCAGGAGGGTTTATTTAATGATTAAATATTCGTCATCAAGTCCTTATGCTGAAACAAGATTAAGAAATGATTATTTAGATCTTTATCAAAAAAGAGATATTCCTGCACTTGATAATGACATCACATATACAATTCAGCCTCAATATACTTACAGACCTGATTTGCTTTCTTATGACCTATACGGTACATCCAAATTATGGTGGGTTTTTGCAGTACGAAACATAGATACTATAAAAGATCCAGTGTTTGATTTTGTTGCTGGAACTACTATTCGTTTACCACAAAAAACAACACTTGATTCAGTACTTGGAGCCTAAATGCCATTAGAGAATACTCTAAATAACTTTGCTACTTATAACTATAACTGGGTATTTGGAGTTCTAAGTCCTCGACAAGTACCCTATCCTGAATCTTATGAAAACGGTCCAGCAGTTCCAATTATTAAATCTGGAGGCTTTCCAGATAAACCGGTTACAACTTTAATTGAAGATGCAACTAACACTAATGTTGAATTTTTTATTGATAATGTTATTACTGACTATCTAGTTTCGCCTAATCCAGGTACTAGCTTTAGTAATGCTATTAAATTAGAATTTACAGTTACCGAACCTCAAAGTGTTGGATTGTTTTTTCAAACATTGAGTATTGCTGCCGAACAAGCACTTGGAACAGGTGTGAGTTATCTTAATGCTCCTTTTTTATTACAAGGAACGTTTAAAGGATTTGATGATAATAATAATCCACAGGTATTGCCGAGTACTAACCTAGTAATAAAACTAATTAATGTAACCTTTGATGTTACAGCCGCTGGATCAACATATCACGTTACTGCAATTCCGTGGAATCACCAAGCATTTTTTGATCAAGTTGAAAAAATTCCAACAGAAACTAAACTACAAGGAGCAAGTGTAAGTGAAGTACTAAGTTGGGGTGAAAATAGTTTAGAAGCCTATCTAAATAAAATACAAACTGATATGGCAAAAGCTGATTCAAATTATGTTCCGCATCAATACGAAATTAATTTTCCAAAAGATATTTCTATAAGAAATCAACAAAGCGGCACAGCCGGAAGTTCAAACTTGTCATCTGATTATGAAATTGCTTCATTTGATCAAAGCATAGGCGGCGGTGGTATATGGAGTGGTTCACAAACTAACGGATTTGAACAATCTCTGAGAGATAAAGTTAATCGTATTGAAGAAAATATAGCCTCAGATCGAGACAAAATTAATACAGTATATCAAAATAGAATTTCGGCATTAGAATCTACACTTGGGTTAGATACTGCATTGGAAGATGTATCAATTAATAATCTAATTAATAAGACAATTAGTGAGCAATCGTCTGCTGTAACCAATCTAACAACTAGCCCTGCTAACACAGTAATTAACACCAATGATAACGAAATGGGACAGTCCCTTATTACATCATCGGCTTTTGATTATGGAACTATTCCTTTTAAAGTATTTGATAACACTACTGTAAATGTTAAAGATGACGGAACAAGAATTATAACTAGAGCCGGAATGACATACGACCAAGATCAAAGAGAATTTCAGTTTGGCACTGGACAAAAAATTGAAAAGATTATTGAAAACGTTTTACTTGGTAGCGAATGGGGAAAATCAAAAGCAGAATTTTTACAAAGAATGGGCAGAGGCAATACTATAACTTGGTTTAAAATACATTCAAAGACTACTATTATTGATACTGGAATGATTGCAAAAACAGGTATGCCTGCAACACGATTTGAATATATTGTTACGCCTTATGAAATTCATATTAGTCGCTTGTCTAACCAATCAAGTTCACAGAGTTATTCTCCACAAATTAAAGATGCAGTCAAGCACTACAATTATACCTATACTGGATTAAACACTGATATTATTGATTTTAATTTTAGCATCAATAATGCGTTTTATAAAGAAATGTCACGTATTGGTAGCCAAGGCGGCCAAGATACACAGCATAATTCTGGAAATCCAGTAGTCACTGAAGAAGTTGCACAGCGAATCCCGTCAGTTGGCGGAGGACCTAATCCTCAAGGAGTAGGCGCAATTGCATCAGCTAATGTTGCAATCGGCAGCGGAACTACTGCACCCGAAGGAGGCAGCAGCGACGACTCGGCAAAAGTACGTATTGCAAATCATTTTAATAAAATGGTATTAAACAGTGATATTGATAATGTTACACTAGATTTAAGAATTTGGGGCGATCCTTTTTATTTTACCGAAGTTGATATTGGAAATAATCACCCCAATCGATCTGCAACAGGATATACATCTAAAGGACAGCTAGATTTTACAAGAGGCGAAGTTTATGTGCTTATAAGTTTTAAAACAGCAGTTGACTTTTTTGGAAATTTAACAGCACTTGATCCTGCTAGTGCTTTTAGCGGATTATACAAAGTTACAACATTTAAGAACGAATTTTCAAATGGAATGTTTACACAGCAATTAAATCTATTGAGAATGCCAAACCAATCTCTTGATGATGTTAATGCAGCATCTTCAGTTGTCCAAGCTACTAAACTTGGTAATCCAAATCTCGTAATACAAAAACTTAACAATCAGATAGCTGCTGCTAGTAATCAAACTCAAGACATGTTACAGCAAGCACAGCAACAATTACTAACCGGCTTTACTCAAAATGGTGTAAATAATTTTGAAAATATATTATCAGGAACTGAGGTAGCCAATCTTGCTGAAAACATTTTCAGTGCTTTTAGTCAAGTCAATACAATTGCATCAAATTTAAATAGTACACTTGGTGCTATTACTACTCAAGTACCTGGAATATTTGCTAATCTTAGTACCAATCCAGCAACAAATGCCTTACTTGGTTCGTTATCAGGACTATCAGGAAATGCAATCCAGCAAGCTCAACAACAATTTTCGCAAGGATTAAATACATCATTTGCCGCAGCACAACAACAGCTTCTTGGTAGTGTAAGTTCGGGACAAATTCCTGGATTTATCAAACAGGCTAGTAATACTGTAAACACAGCAACTAATCAATTTAACACAAAAGTAAGTCAAGTAACAAAGAACTTAGGATTTTAAATATGCCCGAACCGCAAAATATACGTAGTGAGTTTACAAGAAAAAGCGACAATGCCGCACGTCCAGCCGAACCAGGAATATATATTGGACGAGTAATTGGGCATCTTGATCAAACATTTATGGGCGGACTAAATGTTTCGTTGTTAAGAGCAAATGCTAATGGCAGTGATTGGGATGAAATAGGACAAAGTTTACAATGTCAATATGCAAGCCCTTTTGCTGGACAAACTCCGTTGCATCAAGCAGGCTCAGATAATACATTTGCTAGTTCGCAACAAAGCTACGGCTTTTGGGCAGTTCCTCCTGACATTGGAACAAAGGTAATTGTGTTAGTTGTTGAAGGTAGAAAAGATTTTGGTTTTGGATGGCATGTGTACCAGATGCTTTTACAAACTTTACAGTACCTGACGGACGTACTTCAACTTACTTAAACGAGCTAGGACAAAAACTACCAGTAGGCGAATATAATAAAGCTATTACATCACCAGACGGTGAAACGCAACCAACAAAATATTTAAAGCCAGTGAATACAGATTTTATTGAAAGACTAAATCGTGCAGGATTAATAACAGACGATGTTAGGGGACTAACTACTAGCGGCGCAAGAAGAGAACTTCCAAGTACAGTATTTGGAATGAATACACCTGGTCCTTTTGATAAACGTCCTAATGCTCCATTGTATCAACACGGCGAAAACGAAACAGAATTTTATAAAGCACGATTAGGCGGTTCTAGTATTGTAATGGATGACGGCGATGATAAATTTTTAAGAAAAGGTCATCCTGAGTCAACACCGTTTGAATATGCCGATATTGAAAAAACAACAGATACTGGAGATGTTACAAGACCTGCAAACGAATTGTTTAGAATTAGAACACGCACAGGACATCAAATACTTTTGCATAACACTGAAGATTTGATTTATATCAGTAACGGTAAAGGCACTAGTTGGATTGAAATGTCTAGCAACGGTAAAATAGATGTGTATGCACAAGATAGTGTTAGTGTACACAGTGAAAATGATATTAACTTTACAGCAGATAGAGATATAAATCTCACTGCTATTGAAAATATGAATATTAGTGCAGGCAAAGATCTTGCAATTGATGCAGGTGCTAGTTATGGTGTATCTGCACAGAATGAAATTTCATTAAATGCAGGTGCTAATGTAAGTTTAACAGGACAAGATGGAATTGCATTATACGGAAACACCAAAGTCTCAATTACCAGTAAAGGCACACTTGATGTTTTAGGACAACAACACTTGTCAATTGGTAGCTCTGAAAGCATTGGAATTGAAGCATGTAGTTTTGTGAAAGTGTCAACAGATGGTGATTATCATATGAAAGCACTTGGTAACAGTTATAATCAAGTTGACGGACAAGCACACTTTAATAGTGCATTGCAAACATATATAACAGCCGCAAACACATTAGAATTATACAGTACCGCAGCCGCAGTTAAAGTAACAGCACAAGAATCAATGGATCTTTCAAGTATAGCAAACACAGTTAATGTAAAAGCAGAAGGTATATTAAGTTTAAAGGCTGTAGGTAACATACAGCAAACAGCTCCTCAAATACATATGAATAGTTCTTCTGCTCCAGCTGCAACAGCAGGTGTATCAATAGAATCACGCACAGCAACTTTGCCTCCAGTTGCTAATCCTTTCTTGCCTGTTCCGCCTGTAAGAGCAAATCTAGCAGCAAGAATACCAGAGCACGAACCTTGGCCGCAACATGAAAATATTAACCCAGCTTCGTATACTCCAGATAGAACAAGAGCAGGCCAACAACAAGTTAATTCGTTCTTGCAAAATGTTTTACCTGATACTTATGCTGCTGTAGGTACAGGATCTCAAACTCCAGCAGTTAGTTCATCGGCAGAAGTTGACACAAATGCTAGTGTAGCAAGTGATCCAGCTGCATTTCCAAACGCAACATCAGGGCAATATGCAATTATACAAGTTGGCGTAGGCGACATTGGTGATGTAGAAAAAGCCAAACAAAATCTAAGAGAAGGTTATGCAAATCTTACACAAGCTGGATATCGTGTGGTTGTAATTGCTCCTAATATAAATCCGGCATTTGGTCATCCATTGGAAAATGATTTAAGAATATTAGGAAACGCAATAAATGCTACAGCCACAGAACTTGGTGCAATTGTAGAAAATCCAAAATACACACAAGAAGATCCACTAATAATTGATCCTGATGCTGCACAAGAAATTGCTGACAAATATCGTAGTAGTGCAACATATCGCGGAGATACTGTGGCTCAAACAATAGCAGGATTAAGTGGTGCAACAGCATTAAACTTACCAAGCACACAGGCAATAGCTGAACAGTCAGCTGAAGTATCGAAAGCAGCATTGCAGCAGGATTATCCAGCAGCTGGCAGCGAAGGCGGCGCTTATGGATGTAACGGTCCTAGCGATGGTCCACTAAGTGCTGCTCCAGCAGGCGCGATACAAGGATTTAGTGAAGCAGAAACTGTTGCTTACTTGAATGCTCTTGGTTTTAGAGAAAGTGGACTGAAATATAACTGTACAAATAGTATTGGCTTTGCAGGCAAATATCAATTTGGCGGGTATGCACTAAAAGAAGGTGGCTACATAAAAATGTCTGTTAGGGGCGGTAGTACTAGATTGCGTTTAAATCCAAATAACTGGACAGGCAAAAATGGTGTAAACAATGTTGAAGATTGGCTTGCAAACAAAAACGATTGTCAAGAAGATGCAATGATTTTATACACAAATGCAAATTTAAAATATTGTAAAAATAACCGTGCGATTAGAGATGGCGATAGTGTTTCTTTAGTTGCAGGAATACTAATGGGAGCGCATCTAAAAGGACCAAATGATGCTAGAAAATGGCGTCAAAGCGAAGCAGTAGGTACTGACGGGTATGGAACTAAAATCGATGAGTATATAGCACTTGGTCGTGCAACTGTGCCAAGCAACAAAGGATTTGTATAATGTGTCAAATAGTTATACCAGCAAGTGAAGTAACGTCTCCAGCAAGGCCGTTAGAAATAACCGAAATAAATAGATATTTTCTTCCAGTTGATGTAAACGCTCCAGGTTTTACTCCAGGCGCTCCTGATGATTTAGCAGGTGTAGGAGACTTTTCTGCAAATGTAGGCGGTGCAGTAACTCCAATACAGCCTCCTGCAAATCCAGCACCTGAAGGCACAGCATATGCAAGTATTCAGTCTGTGTTAGAAAGCAATCTACAATTAGATTGGACCGAAAAAGGAACTCCTCCAAATCCACTTATTGCCGAAGCATGGGGAGTTGCTGGAGGAGGAAGAATGCCAAACGACGGAGCAAGTTATCCATGGTGTGGTGCATTTGTTACTTGGGCACTTTGGAAATCTGGACAAGAACACAATGTTCCTGGAGTAGGTAGTCAATCTTATTTGCGTTATGGACAACCTGTTGATTGGCGAGATTATACAAAAATTAGAAGATACGATTTGTGTGTGATGACTCGTAGGGAAAACTCTAGTAGAGGACATGCCTGTTTTGTACACAGCATAGATCCTGCAAATAACAAAATAAAAGTATACGGCGGGAATCAGGGAAATAATTTCAAATTAAGTACTTTTAGCATTTTTAGGCCTGCTGGCCAAACAGGACTTTATGTTAACCAGATTAGACGAAACTGGGACATTCCTGCAGGGTTTGATTTGCCTTTAGTTGCAGTTGAAGGACAATCTGCTCCTCAGTCACCAGCAACACAAAATGTCTTCCCAACCGGCGTACAATAATAGGGTAAATACAATATGAGCACATTAGAGAAAAATCTTTATAAAAATTTAAAAATTACGTCACCTAAGACTATGAATCAACCTCTGGTAGATAAAAGCTACAAAGGGCTGAGTACAGTCAACCCTGAAGACAAAAATTTTAAATTAAGAAATATAGAACTAATCAAACAAGATATATTAAATCACTTTCATATTCGAATTGGCGAAAAACTTGAGAATCCAGCCTTTGGTACAATTATCTGGGACGTACTTTTTGAACCAATGACTGATTCAATTAAAAAAGCAGTGCTTGACAATGTAACACAGATACTAAATTATGATCCAAGAGTAAATGCAAGTAATATTGTTGTTGATGCATACGAATCAGGTATACAAATATATGCAGAGCTTACGTACATTGAATATAACATCAGTGAACAAATGACTTTGAAATTCGACAATCAGTCAAACGCCATACTTTAATGTGCGTACATTTTAATATACATAAATATAGTATCAACCGAGGAATGTAATCATGTCTGCAACCGATAGACAAAATAGACTTTTATTAGCCGAAGACTGGCAGAAAATATACCAGAGTTTCAAGTATGCAGATTTCAAAAGTTACGACTTTGACAATCTACGTCGAACAATGGTTAATTATATTAGACAAAATTATCCAGAAGATTTCAACGATTATATCGAAAGTAGCGAATATCTTTCACTGATTGATCTAATTGCATTTCTTGGACAAAACATTAGTTTTCGAGTTGACTTAAATGCAAGAGAAAACTTTATTGAATTAGCTGAGCGCAGAGAAAGTGTTCTTAGACTAGCTCGTTTAATTAGTTATAATGTAACTAGAAATCAGCCAGCCGCTGGATTTTTAAAAGTCGATAGCATTACTACAACTGAAAGTGTATCAGACACAACTGGTTCTAATTTATCAGGTAGATCAATCAAATGGAACGATCAAACAAATGAAAATTGGTACGATCAATTTATTAAAGCACTTAATGCAAGTATGCTTAGTACTAATCAATTTGGTTCTCCTCGAAAATCAGCTATTGTAGGCGGCATTCCAACTGAAAAGTATAATATTAATTCGTCACCAGAATCGTTTCCAGTTTATAGTTTTAGTAAAGTAATAAATGGAACTAATTTAGAATTTGAAGCAGTTGGCGCAGATATTAACGAAAACGATATTATTGAAGAAGCACCTCGTGTTGGAAATAAATTTTCTTTTTATACAAAGACAACGGACAAGGCGCAGGCAGTGCAAACACTGGATTTTTTATTCATTTTAGACAAGGTAGTTTGCAACGTGGAGATTTTCAAATTGATTTACCAACTCCAAATCAAACAGTTGAAGTTGATGCTGCAAAT
>FUIF01018410.1_pt1 | contig 13484 bp, 15 predicted proteins | sample 1003461 | NCBI WGS metagenome assembly FUIF01 (sample SAMEA80401918, study PRJEB19352) | marine metagenome | reverse complement strand
ACCGGTGGCCCGCCGCCCGGTCGCGCTCGAGGCGGGTTCATCCCGGAGACGCCTCCATTCGGCGCAATGGTGCGCGTCGCCGAGCCGGGGACTGGCGGCGAGATGCTGACGCCGATGCGCGGCGGCGGTGGGAACAGTGTCACCTCGAGCGTGAACGTGACCTTCGCTCCGGTGATCAACGTCGCGAACGCGAACGAGGAGCAGGTCGCCTCGAAGTTCCTCGACGCCCTGTCTCGCGACTTGGACGGCATCAAGCAGACCATCCGCGACGAAGCGGTCAGCGCGGTCAGCGGGTAGCGATGCCGGGCTCGGTCGCATCGGCGATGGTGACGGAGGTCCAGGGCCAGCAGCGCGTGCATCCCGTCTTCGAACTCGGCCCGGTCGATGGCACCACGTACCTATTCGCGGAGCAGGCCGTGGTGTCTACGTCCGCCGGTCTGTACCTGCCCTACCTATCCGGGATGTCGGGGTTCTCCCGCGTGGCGGCCTACAACGATCTGACGGTGCAATCACCGACGCCGACGGTCACCGTCTACGACCGCGACCGAACGCTGCAGAAGGCGATTGGTGGACCCGCCGCGGGCCAGGTGGTCGGGAGCGCGGCCAACTGCTGGCTTCGAAGCGCGCACGTGGTCTCGGGCAGTCACTTCAATTTCTTCACGGGCATCGTTGTGTCGTATCGGCTGACGGGCGATCGCACGTGGGAATTCAAGCTGTCGCCGGACCTACGCGTGCTCGACGGCCTACCGAAGATCCCCTCGCGTCTCGGCGAGGACTTCCCGACGGCGCCGATCGACAAGCGCGGCGAGCCTCTCTGGATCGTATACGGGAAGCACGCGAGCCCGGGCCTGACGGACACCGCCGGGCGAGTAGCGGCGCTGCCCGCCGAAGAGGACTCGAGCGGCGACGTGACGGAATGGGTTCTCGGTTACGGCCAGATGTCGATTCAGCGCATTTACACGGACCGGGCCACGTCGGGGACCATCGTCGAGGAGACGGGCGACTGGGGCTTCTACGTCCTCGAGCGCGGAAACCACCGATACCAGATGGCGACGTACACGGGGGGGAGCACCAACCCCACGAAGGATACCGTCGTTCGGGTGGACTGTTGGGGCCTGAACTCCACCACACCGGCGATCACCGGGGCCCATACGCCGTTCGAGAACCCCATCACGGTCATCCGCAACTTCCTGACGCATTTCGCCTACGGCGACGGCGATGTCCGGGCGAGCGCCTCGTGGGAGAGCGAGACCGGGAAGCCGATCGCGACGTCGATTCTGGACGCCGCTGACGACTGGTACGACGACCGCGAGATCCCCTTTGGCGCTGTGGTCTTTTCCAACCAGACCGTGCGGGACGTCTTCAACCGGATGTGCAAGTCCGCCGAGGCGGTTCCCCTGTTCACGGACGCCTACGAGATCGGGGCCATCCCGGTGGACTATGGCGACACGGACATCTACCACGACGACCGCCACGTTGTTCAGTACCTTGGCCATGCGCTCGAGCCGCTCACGATGGCGACCAACCGCTCGAAGTTGGTCAGCGCGCTAACCGTGAATTACAACCAGGTCTTCGCCGAGAATCGTCTCGCGCAGTCCACCAGCGTCGAGGACGCGAGCCTCGCCACGACCATCCGCGACACGTTCGATATTGAGTTCGGCGATACGTCGGTGATCGACTGATGTTCGACTTCGGCAACACTGACGGCCATTCGAACATCGTCCAGATCCCGGACAACAACGAGCTCGACGCCAGGAACTGGATCGTCCACTTCGTCCACTTCGAGTTGAACGCCGTGGTCGGGGCGCAGCGGTGGTGGGCCGGGAAGGCTACGACGGCCGCGCCGACCAATGGTCACCTCAGCTGGATCAACGCGTCGGAACTCTTCGGGATACGCAACCGGACGGGCGGATCGGGCGGGGACTCCGCGGCCCACACGTCCACGGCATTTACGGTGGACAGCACCCCTCACATGACCGGGTACCTGTGGCGCGACTCGGGGAACATCCTGCGCGGCTACTACGATGGTCTGGTCGAGAATACGGCCGTTTCGTACAGCACCAACTTCGGTGCGAATTCGGATGTCTTCCGGTGGGGCTCGGTCGGCGCGTCACTGGGGCCTGCCTGCAAGATCGGCCAGATCATGATCTGGGCGGGCGACACCTCCAATCTTCCATCCGATTCGGAGGTGGACTCGTGGGCCGCTCAGTACTACGCCGGCGACGTCATTCCTCGGCCCGACCTGCTGAAGGTGTGGATCAAGGGCGACACCGTCTCGGGCGTCGTCAACCAAATCGACAACGCGACCGTTACCGTGGGCGGTGGCGTGTCGGCGCACGCGGACCCGATTGATTCGTACTTCTCCACTCAGCTGGAGCCGGCGCGCACGATCGCATCACATCGGCTGTGGCGCCAGCGTAGCGAGGTGCCGCTCTACACGCTCGTGGTGCCGCTGGACTTCCTCAACCTCGAATTGATGGACCTGTTCAACTTGTCGCACGACTCCTACCCGCAGTCGGCGACGCGGCTGACCGACCTCGAGCTTCTCGACAAGTGGCGCCGCGGTATCGTGCGACTCGTGGGCCACGAGTTCCGGCCGCTCGAGCGCCAGGTCGTTCTATCCTTCGTGCCTCATCGCGGCGTGACCTACTGGAGCACCGACGAATATCCGCACGGAACGAACGACAACAAGGATGGCCTAGCGCGCCTCGGCAACGGCGGCGATTTGTCGGTGTCGCGTGGGTCGTTCGCCTACCTGCCGCAGCCCAACATCACCAAGATCGAGGTGACGCAGGACACCGAAGGTCGATTTCTGAAATCCGTGGCGGTGGGCCAGGAGAAGATCAACCACCAGGGGATGCTAACCGAAGAGGCCGCCGACCAGCCGATCCTGAACTCGGCATTCGACGCGCTCACCGCGTGGACTCAGAACGCGAACGGCGGAACGATCGACGGCGCGAGTACGCTGCGGCTGGCGTATCCTTCGGAGGTAACAGATCGCTCGCTCCGCGTGGCCCGGACCGACAACTCGAACGATACCTACGTGACCCAGGCGTTCGCTGTATTGACGGCGGACACCGAGCGCCGAATCATGATCACGAAGACGGAGGAGGACGACGCCACGATCCTTTCGTGGAGGCTCCAGCGCGACACGGACTCGGCCTACTGGGACGGGTCGGCGTGGACGACGGCTACCGGGGATCATTGGGCCACGCTGTCGAACAGCTACAACTCGGGGACGAGCCTGCCCGAGTTCGAGCAGGTGTGGTCGGCGCCCATTCCGATCGACCAGAACGAAAACTGGACCGTGGACGTCGGACTCCACACCGCGCACATCTCGACCGGCGGCGGCGAGGGAAACTTCTATGCCGTCGAGGCGCAGAAGGGGAAGTTTCGGCTGACGTCAATTCCCTCGGACTCGAGCGCGGCCTCGAGTCAGGCCGACGAGTGCAAGCGGATACGAACGTCCCTGCCTCAGATCGTGTCGGCGCTTCGCGGGTCGCTGACGTTCGAGGTCTACGCGTTCCAGGATGGCGACGACCTGGAAGACGGCGACGAGATGGTCCTGTTCTACTGGCAGTATGGGAGCACGGCCGCGCAGGACTTCGACGTCGTCAAGTATCAGAAGCTTTCGGGCTTGAACGTGCGATTCGTTTACGAGCGCTACTTCAGCGGTGCGCGTGACGGAAGGGCGCGCCGGGTCTACAATATGACTCCAGGTGAAACGATCCGGGTTGCTTGCGTGTGGACCGACGATACCAACGGCGAGCTCGGGGAGTCGAATTCGCTGCTTCGGATTTATGTGAATGACAACGTGGGGACCGACGACAACTCATCCGGTGGGAACCACAGCAGCAGCGAGGCGCATACCGAACTCTGGTTCGGGTCGGCGCCGTCGTCGCTCGGGTGGCTTCGGTCGAGCAACTACGTCTCGCATCCCAAGTTCTGGACATACCCGCTGACCGCTGAGGAGATTCCGTGAGGCTGAAGAACTTCCGCGCCACGCAGCAGGTCGTCAGCGTCGGGTCCGGCATCGCCCAACGCGTTCGCGCCACGCTCGCCCAGGTGGAGAAGGCCGGGAAGGCGATCAAGGACCGCGTGGACGGGCACGACGACAACTTCCAGGACGTCCGGGACCAGATCATCGAATTGCGCCAGCGTGTCAGCGCGCTCGAGCGCGGGGCGTCGTCGTGAGCTTTCTGTACCTCGCGGGCCTCGAGTCCAACCTCATCACGCAGAGCGGAGCGAGTCTCACGTCGTCATCTGCCGACGCCAACTTCCCGGTGACCAACCTGCAGGGCGATTACGTCTGGAAGCCTTTCCGGTTCAACGCGGCCGGCACGAACGACTCTATTACAGTGGACCTTGGGAGCGCTCAGTCGGTGGGCTTCTCTTCGATCCACTACCACAACGTGGACAGCGGCGTTACGGCTCTCCAACTGCGCCGATCCACCGACAACTTCGCATCAAGCAATATCCTCGTGGGCACGTTCACCGTTGCCGAGCCGTCGATGTACCTCAACTTTGCCTCCGTCTCCACGGGGTATTGGGGGCTGAGCTTCGTGGGGACCAACGCCAACCCGATCATCGTCGGGAAGTGGGTGCTCGGCGTCGAGTCATCGCTCACCGAGGAGCAGCTGTCGTCCTGGAGCATTGGCTACGAGCAGGCGCAAGTGTCGCCTCGCCCGGGCGTCCCGATCAACCTCGCGGACCAGCAGCGCCGCTCGCTCGACATGAGCTTCATCGCCAAGAGCGATGCGGCGGTCGACGAGGTGGTTACCATGCTGCGGGATTCGAAGTACGGCGCCGAGCCGCTCGTCATCGTTCCCGACAGCAACGAGTCTTCGGTTTACTACGGCCGCGTACCATCGACCCATTCGATCCAGCGCACCTCCGGCGGCCAGGAGAACAGCGCTAGGTCTCTGTATCGGTATTCCTTGCGGCTCGAGGAAGACCCTCTCCCCGTGGTGGTGAACTAATGGCGGACGGAAACGGCAACACCAACTGGCAGAATCTTTCGCAGTTCCTCGTGGGACTGCTCGTCGGCGGAATCGCCGCCGGCTCAATCGGTCATTACCAGTATGGGGTTTTGCGCGAGGAACTCCGGACCGAGATCGCGCAGGTCCGGGCCATCGCGGCGAAGAACGCTTCCGAGAATAGCCAGGTACTGGTCGAGATCGGGCGACTGCAGGAGCAGGTCCGTGGTGTTCGTGAGGACATTCGCGACATTCGAGACATTCGAAATTGACTGAGACGCTGCGAAACACGGGGCGCTTCCTTCGGGAACAGCGCCTACCGCGGCGCTACTCGAACGGGCGTGCTCTCGGGCGAAGCGACCTCGGAGGCATGGGCGTGATCACGGCCATCGTCACGGTGGGACTCTGGGTGCTCAGCTGGTTCGACATCGAGATCCCAGTCCCGGTCGCGGTGGCGATCGTCACGTTGGCCGGGATGCTGTGGGCGCGTTTGTTCAAGCCGTAACACGGCAACGCTAGACTTTTCGGGGTGCTACGGCCTGTCCAATCTCGGGCAGGCAATCCGTGACAACAAGGAGAAGAGAAGAATGTTCGATCCAGCCAAGCATAACCTCGACCCGGTGACGGGCGCGACCGCTGCCGATCTCGACGCCATGATCGAGACGCTGAAGGACGGGTTCCAGTTGGGGCCCGACAGCACGCCTCTGCTCACGGGGGCGCTGGCCATCACCGGCCGCGTAAGCGGCATGCCGAAGGCCGACATCGCGCTCCACTTCGCGAAGGCGGGCAACGCCCTGGCGTGGGACAACGTGCCCGGTCCCTTTGCTCAGCCTACGCCGTTCGACCCGGCGCGCCACAACCTCAACGCGGACGAGGAGGCGACGGCACGCGACCTGGACACCGTCTACGAGTCGATCAAGGATGGCTTCCAGGCGGGCGCCGACATCGCGCCGATCCTCGGTTCGGCGATGGCCATCGCAGGCCGCGTTAACGGGATGAACCGCAAGCAGATCACGCTCCACTTCGCGAAGGCCGCAAACGCCGTCGCGTGGGACAACTTGACCTAAGTGGACGGTCCGAGCCCGCATCTCACGTGGGCGGAACTGGGGTGCCGTGATGGCACCCCATATCCCGTCCGGTGGCGCGAGACTCGCGCCGAGCCCCTTGCGGATGAGTTTGAGCGCATCCGGACGGCGTGCGACGACACGCCGCTGAGGGTTAACTCGGCCTACCGGACGCTGGAATATCAGATCGCGCTCTACCGCCGGCTGCAGCGGCGCCGGCCTCGATGGTCCGGGCACGTCGAGGGGATCGCTCTCGACTTGGCGCCGACCGGCGATCTCGAGGTCCGCGAACTCCACGAGGCAACTCGCGAGACGGCGCGCCGGGGCGCGTCGCTGATCAAGGGCATTGGTTACTACGAATGGGGCGTCCACTTCGACCTGCGCGATACGGATCAGCTGTACGTGTGGGGCAGTTCGCGACCGCCGGAGTCCGAATGAGGCGAGCGCGGTTCGTAGCGCTGTGGATGGCCTGTTGGGTCTACGAATTGGTGTTCACGCCGTCGCGGAGTTTCGACCCGCGGGCACACGAGGAGGAACAGTGACGAAAATCGATGCCGGCTACTACTGGCTGGCGATGGCGGCCATGATCGCCGTATTGACGTTCTGCGGGGCGCCGCCAGAGCCGGTGGATCCGCCGCCGCCCACGACGACGACCGCCACGACGACCACGCCGCCGACTCCGACGCCGGGGCCGAAGCCGAGTGACTACATGCGTCTCGAGCGGGTTCCTGGGATCCTCGGCGTCCCCGGGCCACCGCAGACGGGCCTCTACGCCCGCGAGACGGCGCTCACGTTTCAGGGAATCCGAGATGTGCAATACGTCATTCGGCACTGCCAGGACGCCGCCGGGTTCCTGGGCACGTCCCCGTTTTTGCTGGTGGATTTCTCCGAAGACAACGAGACGCTGCGCGACGAGCTCCAGCGATGGATACGCCGCTTCGAAAGCGAGGGGCCGAATCGGCGATGCGGGAGGAACGACGATCCCGACTGGTGCAAGGTATCGAACGTCCGGAAGAACGCCGAATGGGCCAGCGTCTCAGACCGCCTTGTGGCGGCCGAAGAGGAGGCGTCGCGACTCAGGAATCGCGCCCAACGGTGCGAGGCGCTCCAGCGGCGCGGGTACGCGTACGATAGCATCCGTGGGTTCTGTGAGGGACTACAGCGGCACGGGATGACCGCGGAGGACTGCCGATGAAGCCCGTATACCTTCGCGAGACTCATCCCTGGTTCGGTGACGAGCCTTTCCTGACGGCGTCGTTCTTCTCGGGCATGCTGTTCGTGAGCCGCTACCTCGAGGGCGGCGGCGGCCAGTGGCTCGACTACGTGGACCGGTTCATCGAGCGGAAGAAGCGCCAGGGCGTCCGGGGCGGCCGGGTGTTCATGGAAACGACGTACTGGCATGACCGCGACGACAACCCCGAAAACGATCATCCGTTCTTCAACGAGTGGAGGGCGACGCATCCGGCGGTATGGAACTACGGCCAGCTGACTTTGCCAGGCCCGGACATTCGGCCGCGGCGACTGCAGCCGTTCATGCTCCGGGCGCTGCTGATACTGCTGCAGCGGGCCAAGCGCCAGGACTTCAAGGTTGAGCTCGTGGTGGACGCGACGCTGAAGCACTCGCCTCGGGTCGGGTGGGACGTCATCGGCCATTGCATCCGGCAAACGGCCGTGTTCTGCCAGCACCTCGATCGCGGGAAGTGGATCGGGGCCGAGGGCACCGACGGGTTGGGCGAGGGCGCCATGACCGCGGTCAACCCGAAGGTGACGGAGCAGATCCAGGCGCTGTTCGAGGAGGTCTCGGGGCCGGGGCTCCGTGACTGGCTCGCGCTCGAGACCCACAACGAATGGGACGCGCATGCCAACGGCGCTTGGGCGGACTCGTACGGCACGCCCGACCGGGCGAAGGCCCTCGCCGAAGTGAACCGGCAGTTAGACCGGATGGGAAACGAGAAGAACGGCTGGCCTGGCTGCGCGTTTTGGGTCTCCCACGGCGGCCGCGACAACATCGAATACGACGGAAACCTCCCGACGGCCATCGCGCTCCATCCCTCGCGGCACCTGGACCACGACCGCGCCTACGAGGTGGGCGACCGATTTCGCCCGCTCCACCGCTACGGTCGGCCCATCTACATGAACGAACTGATGCACGGGATCGACCCGAGCATGTGGTGGACGGTGGACCGGGGCTGGTTCCGTCGCGGGAGTTCCGATTCGCACGTGCGCCGCGGGCGGTGGCTACTCGAACTCCTCGAGGCCGGGTATTGGGCGTGCGACCATTCGCTGGTCGGCATGGCCGGCGGGCGGTGGAAGGACGTTGACACGGACTATTCCGAGATGCCGCTCGACAACGTGGAGAGGTTTCTGGCTGAGGAACTGGGCGACGGCCACGACGACCGGCCGCCACCGCCGCCAGACGATGACGACGACGATGATGACGCCGATGGGGGAGGAGACATGGTGGAGAGCAATTTCGATGTGGCGCCGACGCTGGAGCGCGACGACAGGCGGGCTACGGTGTGGCGCGTTCCGTGGCAGGTCGTTTGGGGCGAGAAGGTCGAGGACCAGCGAAGCGCTGTGATCAAGATCCCCCAGGCCGACGGTCGCGCCATCAAGGGCCTCCGTCTGTTCACGGGGACCAACTTCGCCGACCAGGGCGAGGTCGATATCGTGATCGAGGACGACGGCGGGCCGATCGCGTCGAACGGCTCTCCGCACAAAGTCTTCACGGACTATGACGCGTACCACAAGGAGATCGACTTCCTGGACGAATGGCCGATGGAGGTCGAGGGGACGCTGTACATCTACTTTCGGGCTCGCTGCACTGGGCCGAATCGGTTCTTCGCGAACGACAAGCCCGAGGACGAGACCTACCACCGAGACGGCAAGAAGACGTGGGGCATGGTGATCGACCTGGCCTGCGTGATCAACTGGGATCTAGATTGAGGGCTGCGGGTGCGGCGGTGCGGACGAGCACCCCGTCCTCCCCAACGGCCGCCGCCGCGCTCGCGCCCACCAAGCAAAGGAGGAAATAGATGGGGATCGGTGAAGTCCTAAAGATCGTCGCGCTCGGTGTGGGCGCTGGTGTCATTCCTGGGCTGGCGCCCGCGGCCGCGGCCGGCATCGCAGCGAGTATCGGTGGGGCGGCCACGGTGCTCGGCGACGACGACACGCCGCTGGCCGAGCGCCAACGGAAGGCGTGGCTCAAGTTCGCACGAAAGCTCGAGCGCAAAGAGACGATGACCAGCGAGGAGAAATACGGCGCGCTCGCCGCAAGGATTCGAAACGACCTGCTGGACCGGTCAAACGGCTCAGTCGTCCCGGATACGCACATCGTCAATTCCTACGCCGAGAACGTCGTTCTCGTCGCCAAAGCAATGGAGGCCAAGTGAAAAAGAACGTATGGGTCATCGCGACCCTCGTGCTGCTGCTCCGAGTTCCAGCGATCGCTCAGGTCGTGGAAGTGCCGACCGGGTCAACCGTGCGGCTCACCGCTGCGCCGAACGCGTCATCCGACTTCATCGAATGGCGTGACATCCCCGGAGTCGGTACCACAACCGCCAACCCCGTTGAGTTCGTGGCCTCCGCGAGCGTATCGGTGCAGGCCGTCTTCGACCCGCAGGCGCCGCCGCCACCGCCGGACACGGTTACCATCACTATCGTCAAACCGAATCCGACAGGGGACGGCGATGTGACTGTTGAAGTGGTACCGGACGAGCCACCGCCGCCGCCGCCGAACTCGGCCGACGGCGTGTCGGTGATTTGCCCGGACGTCAACGGCGTCTACCAGCCCGTGGTCGGATACGACAACCTCCCGAATCACCCGGTTGGGACGGATGCCTCGCGGCGCCTCAGCCGCTGGACCCGTTCTTCACGGACCCGGCTAATCCTTCCTGCGCGACGCTGGTTCACCAGCCCGGGCCGGTGGCCGATCCCGCGGACAAGTTCTACCTCGGGGCGCATCCGTTCTATGACGCGGACACGGGGGCGCCGGTGGATGTGGTGAACTCGCTTGAGTGCTACGAGGTAACCAACGATCAGGAGTGGCGGCAGGCCAATCTCGCGGGCACACGAGCATCGCTTACTTCGGGCGATGTGACCAACCAGGTTGTCGTGCTGCTGATGAACGATTTTGTGGACAATCCCGGCGTGTTGGCGCCGTGGTGGGCCGGCAAGGGCGAGTATCTGATCATCGGAATCCCGGACGCCAACGGAAAGCCCCCGAGCATCGCGCATCCGTCGTTCAACTGGCAGGCGTCGAGCGGGAACCTCGCCCTGTTCAATGTCGAGCGTGCTCGCGTGGACGCGGGCACGTCGTATTTTCACGGCACGAAGCAGACGGTCACGCTCGGCGGGCTGACCTGGGCGAGCAACCGGCTCCTGTTCACCGCGTATGAGCAAGGCGGGAACAACGCGGCGAATCCGAACCGTCCCGACATGCCGATCAACGATGAGTTCTACCTGCGCGGTATCCTCGTGTACGGCGGGCCGGACGGCGGGAGGAACAGTCACAACACCTACCTCGATCGCCAATGGAAGCAGTACCTCACCAACTTCATTAGCTACGGCAACGAGGCCGGAGGGAATCACGCGCTCAAGCAGGACGGGCGCTTCATCTACCTCGGGGATTCGGTGCTTTCGAACGTGGGCGTCCACGGGGCGCTGGTGGCCGAGGGCGACTACGGTGGCCAGGCGCCGGGCTCGTTCGTGGCTTGTCAGGAAGGCATCATCGAGCGAACCGTCTTCGTCAACATGTATGGGGCGAGCCCGTTCGGCGGGTCGGTGAGTCGAGGCGTGGGCGCTGCGCAGCACCAGGTGCGTGTGGCCATCCACGGGTGCGACGACCCGCAGGGCTTCCGCTCCAACACGTATGCGACGCCGGCCTACCTCGGCGAGGTGCAGACGCCTTACGGGGCCTACACGTCGGCGCCGACTGCGTTCTGGACGGGCGACTGGGCGACGTTCCCGGATCTGGCTGTGTACTACATGGGGAACACCTTCGTCGGAGGCAACCCCGAGAACAGGAACGTCCCCGATGCGACGTGGAGAGGCCCCGCCATCGTGGCGCAGCCGTCGTTCCCCACGGACTACGCCCACGGGGTCACGTCAACGCCTTTCTTCACGCTCGACGCCCCACCGAGCTCGTGGCGGGAGCGCTCGAGGATCCACGTGCTCAATTCATGCCTCGTGGATGCGGACCCTGCCGAGAATCACGTCCCCGGGCGAATGAACTGCGACGACCCGCTGGCGCCTGCGTGGGTGGCGTCGCTGGCGTCGTGCGTCGCGGACCCGGGCGGGCCGGCTGAGAACAGCAACAAGATCGTCTTCCACGGCTCGAACCAGTGCGGGATCGAGGACGCCGTACCTGCGGCGGTCCAGTCGGGCGCTGACGCGTTGCGCGCCATTTTCGACCCGCCGTGGACGCATTGGTAAAATGAGGCCATGACGACCGTTGCATACCGGAAGAGGAGCGGCGAGGTCCTGAAGATCTCAGCAAAGAATCAGGACTTCGCCACTCTCAACCCTACCTACTTCGGGGCTCTGACTGACCCAACCTTCACGAACGGCACCACGTACAAGCCCCTGCGCGTGCTCGGGACGGCGAAGATATGGGACGGCTCCACCGTTCGCAACGCCACACAGGCAGAGATCGATACGTTCGCGGGCGCCGAGACCATCGACGAGAACAAGCAGTTCGCCGCGCTCGGAGAGCAGTTGATCGAGAACGACCAGTTGCAACGCCGGGTGTGGAAAGCGTTTTTGAAGCTCGCGATCAAGGGCGAGTTGGTCGAGAAGACCAACGCGAACATTGAGGGCATCAAGACGGCCATCGCGAACGCCACGAACCTCGGCACGCTGAAGACCGAGATCGCAGCGTTGCCGACGGTGACCACGAGCGTCACACTCGCGCAGATGATTACGGCGCTGAAAAACGAGATCTCAGAGGATGACTAGCGTTGCGGTGCCGAGAGTCGTCGAGCGCGAGCTAGCGTTGGCGCAGATGGATCTCCAAGACCACGGCACGCACGAACGCGTCAACGCTTTCGACATCGTCGCGTGTCGCGAGCCCATCGGCTACATCGGCCAGAAGGAACGGACGACGGTACTCTGGTTGCGGATGCGCGGCCCGGACTACGTCTTCGATATTCTCAAGCATCCGATGTTCGACGTGGATTCGACCATCGATCCCACCGTGGATCTCGGCGCTCAGTACGACAAGCGGCGGTTCTGCATCCCGGCGCGTCGGCTCTACATGGTGGCGCTCGATGCCGCGAAGCTTGAGGACGCGAACGAGGAGTATCAGCCGTTCGAAGTCTTCAATGACGACGATGGCGTTTTCACGGCACGGCATCCGCCCGTCTGGTACGCCGGACTCATCTACGACAAGCGGACGGGAGAGTTCCTGCTGTGACATCCCGCAACACGCCGACGACGCCAAACACGTCGACGTATGGCGACGGGACGCGGGACTATACTGATCTCGGGGTGTGGGAGTCGGCGACCGATAACAACCTCGTCACCGCGACGGCGGGCGAAATCCTGGACTGCTACGACGACTCCAGTCCCTATAACGACAACGTCCAGATTTCAGGCGCGACGACCAATACTTCCTATTATCGTCTGATTCGCGCCGCGTCCGGGCAGGAGCATGACGGGGTGCCTGGAGCGGGCGTCGAGTTCGTCTTCACTTCTGGGGCGTTCCCGTTCCCGATCACGATGCAGGAATTCAACGTCCACGTTGCTGACCTTGAGGTCTCGCACCAGTCGTCGGCGGGCTACAACATCTGCGCGATCTATGGGTCGGGGGCCGGAGCCTATGACGGATGGGAGGTTGTCGGCTGCATCGCTCGCGACTCGAACAACTCCAACGGCTCGTTCGCGGCGCGAGGGATCTGGCTGAACAACACGGCCACGCTCATCACCCGAACCACCGGAATACGTGACGAACTGCATCGCCTTCGACAACGAGGGCAGTGGTTTCATGATGTCGCTGCCCGCTACGACCGGAATGACGGCGTACTTTCTCAACTGCACCTCTCATTCAAACGGGGAGTACGGCTACGAGGCGGACGGCAACTTCGCGAACGCGCACATCGCGAGGAATTGTCTTTCCTATGACGACGTATCGGGCGGGTTCACCGGCACCTGGGACACAGGGGCCGGACAGTCGGATTACAACGCGACGGATGACACCACGGGGCCGGGCTCCAACGCGGTGGACAACATTTCCGACCCGTTCACGAATGCGAGCGGGCACGACTACTCGCTGGACTCGACCGAGGTCGACGACGAGGGCGACGACCTGTCGGCCTACGCGGGATTCGCCTTTGACGACGATATCGATCCCGCGATCACCCGATCGGACTGGTCTATTGGCGCGTTCGAGTATGTGGCGCCGGTAGGCGGTGGTACCATTATCCCGCAGGTCTTTCATCATAGGAAT
>FUIF01016612.1_pt1 | contig 13486 bp, 18 predicted proteins | sample 1003461 | NCBI WGS metagenome assembly FUIF01 (sample SAMEA80401918, study PRJEB19352) | marine metagenome | reverse complement strand
TAGTCATGACGAGCGCTCGGAGCATTTCCGGCAGCAGCGCAAACGAGTTCCGCGTCGTCCCTCTTTGGCGACCTTGGCAATCGTCTCCGATCCCCATTCGCCGTCTAGAAATTGCGTAGAACGTTGGTCCGGAGTTGTTCTCAAAGGCGAGAAACGCCTTCCAGTTCTGGCCTAATTTGTCCTTGTGTTTCATGTTGCTTTTGTCCGTCGATCTTTCCTTGACTCGCTGCGAGATCGCTGCTTCCCTTCGACTGGCCTCGACCTGCCGAAGCGCCTTGAACCGCTGGCGAGTGATATACTCGACTCGACTGGCCTTAGTATACTATAAGTATTGCGACGGTTGCAGGAAATGGGGAAAAAAGACCTAATGACGATCGAGCATATAACTCCGCAGTTGGCATCGAGACCCGGGAACAGGCCGAGAGTCTTGCTGCTGCATGCGACGGCAGGCGGATCGGCGCTCTCGTCGATCTCATGGCTGCGAAAGATCGGGCTCTCGTACCATTACGTCATCGAGCGCGACGGCCTTGTCTACAAATGCGTCAATACGAGTCGCGTCGCCTTCCATGCAGGCGTCAGCGTCGGGCCGTTCGGCAAGTACGTCAACAACTACTCGATCGGCGTTGCTCTGGCAAACCGCAACGACGGTCGAGAGCAGCCGACGCCTCAGCAGTTGGACTCGACGAGAATCCTCTCCGACACTCTCGCCAAGTACATACCGACGATTCAATACGTCACAGGTCATTTCTTGGTATCGCCGGGGCGCAAGACCGATCCGAAAATGCTCGACGTCGCTGCGTTCGCTGCAAGCATGAATCAAGAGGTCATGCCTTGGCGTCCTGACAGTAGTTTCTCATGGGTCAGCAAGTGATCGACTTTCTCAATTCAACCGCCGGGCTTATCGTCTCAGTTTCGACGATCGGCTCATTCATTGCGCTGCTTGGTACTTGGCTGCATAAGAACGGCAGGCGTATCATCAGCGTCGCAAACATCGTCGAGAGAGAGTTGGTTCCGAACGGCGGAGCGTCTCTCAAGGATCACGTCTCGGAACTGAGAGCGGAGATCAAGGCGACGAGGCGTATGACCGGAGTCTTGTATTTCAAGACCGACGCGCAAGGCCTGTTCGTCGAGGTCGCTCCGAAACTTGCCGATCTGCCGAGAGCGCCGAGAGAGCAGATATTTGGCAGCGGTTGGATCGACGTTCTCATGCTCGACGATCGAGCGAGAGTCAGGAAAGAATGGGCTGCAGCCGTCAACGAAATGCGAGAGTTCTCGACGCAATGTCGTTTCCCTGAAGACGGAGCAAACTTCGAGGCGACGATTACGACTATTCCGGTCGTAGTACACTCAAACGGAGACCGCAAGATCAGCGGATTTATCGGCTGGGTGCAAGAGGGAAACAATGAACAAGATACGAGTACAATTTGATCCGGCAATCTTGGCGCGTAGGCAAGGCAAAGGATTTCTCTGGGCGACAATCGCAGTCATCATCGTCGAGGCGATCCTGTTCGCCGTCGACTTTCCGCCTGACTACGATCGAGTGCGAATAGTCCTCGATACGGTCGTAGGCATAGCGGTCGCGGTCGGCGCTGCAGACAGAGACGCGATCGGCTCATTCAGAGAGTTCGTTCGAGAGCATTTCTCCCCCGGAGATATTGAGGACACGGGGAAAAACAAATGACAAAGACAAAGGCAATCGCAGCGGCAACCGTCGCAATCGCAGCCGCGTCAATGGCGACGGCTCAGGAAACGCAGACAATGTATCTGCATGACTTCGGAACAGACAAAGGACGCGCCGTCCTGCATCATGAGTTGGAGCGCGGCGAATGGGACATTAGCGACCCGTTCGCTCTGCCTGCCGACTCGATCAACCTCTTTGCAGCGACAGGCCTGTTCGTTGGCGGTCGAGACCTCGACTACTCCGGCGTCTCTCTGGCGGTAGGCGTCGACTTCGGCAGGATCGACCTTCGATTCGGCGCAAACCTCAACCTTGCTGGGGACAACGGCATAAACGGCCTCAACTGGTTCTTTGGACTGACGTACACCGTATGGCAGCAGTAGAACCTAAGACTCGGCAGAGAGACGCAGAGAGGCAGGCTGCCGACGCTGCTCTCTGCTCTCTCGTCGCCTATACGCCTCAAGAGGTCTATGTCATCGAGATCGACGATCTTGACGACGACTCTGGCGGATACGTCTGGATCGATTGCGACTGCCTGACCGAAGGCATGCCGAAAGGCGTTCGAGGACTCTGCTGCTTTGCCTCCGTCGAGGATGCGAACAAGGCGCGGGCCTGTTGGATGATAAACGACGATCGCAACTGGCATTACAAAGCGCCGGAACTCGTCTCGATCGATCGCGCCAGAGACATAGCAAAGGCCAAGGACGAAAGGTACGGACCTCTCAACGCTCTGCTCATGTACGACGGCGTCGACGAGTTCAACCTCTTGCTCTGGTTGGACTGATTCGCAATGCCTCTGACCGCTAAGCAGCAAAGGTTCGTCGACGAGTATCCGGTCGACTGGAATGCAACAGAGGCAGCGAAACGCGCCGGATACTCATCGAAAACAGCAGGCCAACAAGGGCATCGACTGTTGAAAAATGTTGAGATTCAGAAAGCGATCTCCCGGTCAATGCAGGAAAAGACAGAGGACGCAGAGGTCACGGTCGAATGGGTACTCAAGCGGCTCAAGCAAGAGGCAGAGGACACGGCAGAGAAAGGCAGCAGCCGCGTCGCAGCGCTCAACTCTCTGGCAAAGTATCTCGGCATGCATGTCGAGCGCCGTCAGATTGAGGGCGACCTGACGGTCGAGATCGTCGACAAGAGGCCTCCGGCTGCAAATGAAAGTTGAGATCGCGCTGCCGCGCAAGCATAGCGGTCAACAACTCATTTACAACGGGGCAAAGCGTTTCAATCCTGTCGCATGCGGCAGGCGCTTTGGCAAGACGACTCTCGGTCAGGAACTACTCATCATGCCTGCTCTCGGCGGAACGCCTACGGCATGGATCGCGCCCAAGTATCGCTACCTGACCGCCGTTTGGCGAGAGATCAAGACGACGCTCGACGAACTGATACTTGACAAAGACGAATGGGAGAAACGCCTGAAACTCAAGACCGGAGCGGAGATCGAGTTTTGGTCCGCTCAAGACCCGGACGTTGGCAGGTCACGCGCCTACGGACGGCTCATCATCGACGAGGCAGCCATGATCCGAGACTTCGGAGACCTCTGGCAAAAGGCGCTGCGACCGACCTTGACCGACTATCGAGGCGACATGTTTGCTCTCTCGACTCCGAGAGGTCGAGGCGCGTTCTTTGACATGTATGCCAAAGGCATCGATCCGGCACAAGAGGACTGGGCAGCATTCCAAATGCCGACGAGCGCGAATCCGTACATCGATCCTGAGGAAATCGAGGTAGCAAAAGAGGACTTGCCCGAAATGGTGTTCCGTCAGGAATACCTTGCGGAGTTTATCGAGGACGCAGGCGGCGTTTTCAGAGGCGTCTATCAAGTCGTTGGAGAGCGCGACGATAACACGCGACCGCGAAAGAACGAGCGCTATAAGATGGGCGTCGATCTTGCTCGAACGCAGGACTTTACGGTCATAACCGTTCTCGACTCGAAGCGTCGGCAGGTCTATTTCGAGCGATTCCAACAGATAAGTTGGGAGAGGCAAAAGAGAGCGATCAAGCGCGTTGCCGATCTGTATGACGCTCAGGTCATGATCGACGCGACAGGCGTAGGCGATCCGATCTATGAATGGTGCAGGCGGGAAGGATTGCGAATCCTGCCGTACAAGTTCAACAACAAGAGCAAGGAACAACTCATCGACAATCTCGCCGTGCTGATAGAATCAGGCGACATCGATCTCATGGACCTCGACGTCCAAACTAACGAACTGATAGCATTTCAGTACGAGTTGACCCCGAGTAGAAACTACAGGATGGGCGCTCCAAAAGGAATGCACGATGATACGGTAACGGCTCTTGCGCTTGCTGCTTGGTCGACGCTGAGAAAGAAACTCAAGGTACGAACCGATGCGGATTTGGAAGCGGCTTAGAAACTTCGCGGCAAAGGCATTCAACTGGCTGGGCGGCGACTCGTCGAACGGTCCTTGGTATGGATCGCGCTACGGAACGTTCGACAATTACAACAGGCGTCATGCAGAGGTCAACAGCGCGGTTGCTGCCTGCATTCTGTGGTTATGCCGTGCGATCGTCGAACCTCCGGTAGCGATCGTCGAGGACGTCGGCGGCAAAGAGGAAAAGTCGTTCGACCATGACATCATTGCGCTGCTGCGAACGCCTCGCATGCAAGGCAATCAGAAAGTCAGCGGCAGGCGACTCATGTACGGGATCGTCTACTCGCTCTCGATGGACGGCAACGCCTACGCGCATATCGAGCGCAACTCGTCTCGCATTCTCGGGATTCGATACCTGAATCATGCGAACGTCGAGGTCAAGGCCAAGGACGGAGAGTTGGAAGGTTACTGGGTCTGGACGCAGAGCGGTCGAGAGTTCGTTCCGCCAGACGACATGCTGCATATTGCGACAGGCATCGATCCGCAAAACGAGTTTCTCGGCGTCTCGCCTCTCAAGTCGGTACTGCGAGAGGTCATGACGGACAATCAGATAGCCGACTACTCCAACGGCCTGCTCAAGCATCCGATCATTTCAATGGTCGTATCGCCCGCCGAACCGGGAGTAGACATTGACGACGATCAGGCCGAGATCATCATGAAGGCCTTTTCCGCCAAGGCTGCAGGCAAGAACGCTGGCGGCATTGCAATGCCCAACATTCCGCTCAATATCAACAAGGTCGGTTACTCGCCTGAGGAAATGGCGCTCGACAAGTTGACCAAGAGGCCGGAGACGCGCATACCTGCCGTCTTTGGAATCGCGCCGATCCTCATTGGGCTGCAGGCAGGACTCGAACGCTCGACTATGTCCAACTACAAAGAGGCGCGGGAGGCAACGACTGAGCAGACTCTTGTTCCGCTATGGAGTCAGATTGCAGACGATATGACCGCTCAACTCTTGAGGCAGGTCGAGCCGAGAGAATCGATAACGCTGCAGTTCGACCTCTCGAAAGTCCGGTCGCTGCAAGAGGATCAAAACGAGGTTTGGAAACGAGCGACAGAGGCGTTCCGCAACGACGCGATCACGCGATCGGAGTTCAAGGAAATGATTGGCCTCGACTCGCTGCCAGAGGATGAGGTTTACTCGTCGCAGGCGCGTCTCGAAACGTCGCTGCGACTGACAGCGGCAATGAGCGCCGGGAACAGAGGTCAAGAGGATGCGTAAACCGAGAATCGTAATCGCATGGGTCCAATGCCGCGAATGCCTGACAAAGCAGTTCGTCTCTCATCCTGACGGCGCTTGCGTCAACGGCTGCGACTCGACCGGATACCTGCTCAAGTCTTGGCAGGTTACGTTCCGCGACTGGAAATGATCGCAAGCAAGGCAGCGCTGCCAGAGTTCGACTACGAGGAACCGACGTACTCGCAGGCAGGTTTCGACGCCTTGGTCGCATTCATGCGGCAAGAGAGCCGGAATATCACTCAGCGATTGGTCAACGGAGAGATCAGCGCCGATGACTGGTATCAGCAGTTCTCGAACGAACTTTACGAAGGTCACTTGAGAGCGTTCTCGATGGGCTGGATTCACAGCGGCAGCGACGATCTCGAAAGCATGGAAGTTCGAGCGGCTCTCAGAGCCAGAGAAATGCTCGACCATGAGTCTCAATTCCTGCTGCCGTTCGTCGACGATCTCGAAGGCCGATACCTGACAGACGACGGATACCTGACGCGCCGGATTATGTGGCGCATGGGCCTTTACATAAAGCGCATTCGAGGCACGTTCAACGAGGCCTTTGTCGATGGAACGCCTGACCTCATGGAAATCTACTGGCGGCTCTCAGCGACGGAGTTGCATTGCGAAAAAATGCCCGGTACTTGAGGCGATGAGTCCGTTTACCAAGGCGACGCTCTTTCAGGTTCCCGGAGACGGCCAGACGCCTTGCCGTACGAACTGCCTTTGCTACCTTGAGAGAGAGGACGGTCGATTGAGCATGCGACCGATCACGCTGCCGCCTTACGAGGCGATCGAGGAAGGCAACGCGGTTCCGGCTGCAGCAGAGGTCGCGCCTGTAGTCCATGCCGTGCCAGAGGACGCGCCTGAACCGCAAGCGCCTGTCGAGACGCCTGCCGCGCCAAGAGTGCCGATACAGCGCGATCCTGAGCCGACGCCCGAGAGCAGCATTCCAACGCTGCAAGAGTTGGAAAGCAGAGGCGGTCGCGTGACTGACGGCAATCCGGCAATTTGGGAGTATCAAGGCCAGAGATACTTTGTCAAGAAAGACGGCAAAGACGCATTGATAGCAGAGCAGTTGGCAGGCGAGATCGCTGAGGTTGCCGAGTTCGACAGGGGCGATCAATTGTGGGAGACAAGGATCGATTACGAAAATGGCGCGATCATCAGCAGGGAAATCGATGACGCAAAGACGTTCTCTCAAGTCGCGTACGATGACGATAATAGCGATGGAGTCATGGGTAGTTGGCTGCGAATACCTCAAGAGCAGCGCGATCGAATGATAATCGCTGACTATCTCTCCAACAACGACGATCGGCATGCAATGAATATCCTCGTTCGGGAGAACGGAGAGGCGCTCGATATAGTGCTAATTGACAATTCGTATCGCCTGCATCCTATAGACATTCCTCTCAAGCAGTATTGGGCGGCGCTGCCGAGCAAACTCAGGCATTATTACGGTCGCATGGGAACAGACAAGGCGGAGTTTATAACGCAGGCAAGTATCATGCCGTTTGCGGACAAGGCTCAGAGTCTATGGGATGCGGTCAACAGAGTTGCAATCTACTACAGGTCCAAGACAATCCCAGAGCATATCAAGTTCCGCATTTTGGCGGTTGCGTCGGCTGCGAGATTCATGCAGTCGGCAAACCTATTTCACCAACTGACGATCCGAGAACTCTCCGACCTGCTTGACGGCCTGTTCAAACTCATCATCGACAAGATCGACAAAGAGCATCGTCTCGACCTCGACGGCGCGGTCGATCAACTGCTCGATCTCGTATGGGGAAAGATAAAGCAGAATCGTTTTGCGTTTGGAGACTTTATAGCAGGGGTAAACGTGCATTGAGCGTATACCAACTCATCGATAACTCGACAGGCGACGTCCTTGATTCCGTCAAGGTCGAGAAAGGCCGAGTCGACTACTCGGGCAGCAATGGAATGCTGCAGGACGTCATCGATTCATACATGCGGTTTGTAAGCAATCCGGTTCGCGCCTTAGGCCGTGCGATGCGTCGAGGCGGAACCTATTGGAGCATCAGAAAAAAGACCGATGACGCAAACAGCGATCCTCATGCGTCATAATCGTTGAATCATGCCCGATCTGCATTACAAGTCGGCAAGTTTGGGAGAGGCCAAGGCGCTCGATGAGGGTCATGGTTTTCTCGAAGGTTACGGCAGCGTGACAGGCAACATCGATCGAGACAACGAGATCGTTGAGAAAGGCGCGGTCAGGAACCTCAAGGACTTTATCGAACACGGTTTCAGCGCGATCGGTCATGACTGGAACGATCTCCCGTCAGGCTGGATCGCAGACGCGAAAGAGGACGATCGCGGCTACTGGTACAAGATGGGATTTCACTCGACGCAGAGAGCGCAGGATGCGCGTAAGGTTGCGTCGGAGCGCCTCAGCGCTGGCAAGAGCGTCGCGCTGAGCATCGGATACTCAGTCCTTGAGGACACGATCGAAAAGCGAGACGGCAAGTCCGTCCGCATTCTCAAAGGACTTGAGTTGCATGAGATTTCTCTCGTCACCGTTCCTGCAAACCCGCAGGCGATGGTAACGAGAGTCAAGGCCGGACTGCATGCAGGCCTAAGCCTTGAGGATCACTTGGAAACGGCGCTTGCTGCGGTTTCGAGTGCGATTGACAGAGCCGAGAAAGTCAAGGCCATGCGAGAGGACGAAGGCCGTCAGTTTTCGGATCAACGACTCGACAAGGTCAAGGGGATGCGCGATCGACTCGACGCATTCATTGACGCTTGCAAGTCGAGCGACGATCCCGAGACCGCTGACGAGGCGCTTGCCGAACTCGCAAGGCATGAGGCATTCATGGCACGTCAACAGGGCTTAGTACGCCCAGCATAAGGAACAAAAAGCAATGATGACATTCCTACTTATCATCGGAGTCTTTGCCGTGCTGAGCATGGCAACGACTCTCAGCGTCGAGGAACTCGGAGAGCAACTCGAAACGAAGCGCAAGGCTTATTTCGACCTGTTCGATTCCTTTGAGAAAAAGAAACTCGCTGACGGTTCGGAGTCCCCGGTCATTCCTTCGGAAAAGATCAAGGAACTTGAGGACATGCGCGGCGAGATCGACGAGATCGGAAAGCAGTACACCGAGACCAAGTCTCAGGTCGACTTTGCCGAGCAGCAGCGTCGAGAGCGTGAGGAAAAGGCCAACAACCGCCTTGGCGGTCAGCGTGGCAACGATCCTGACCCGAACGACGGCGCTCGCATGCAGAAGTCTATTGCCGAGTATTACATGGAGTCTGAGCAGTTCAAGAACCGCTCTAAAGCCCCGTTCTACTTTGGCGATTTCGACGAGGGCAAGAACGCCTCTCATGAGGACTTGCAGCGCTTCGAGGCTCCGCTGGCGATTCAGACCAAAGGTGCGGCTCTTGAGCGCGGAACAAAGGCGACGATGACCACTACGTCAGACGGTTATCCGCCTGAGACCTTGCGAGAGGGCGCTCTGACGTTCTCGGCGCAAAAGCCTCCGCAGATCGTCGACACTCTGCCGATGCGTCGAACGCAGCAGACGGCGATCAAGTTCATGCACGAAACCGTATTCACGAATACGGCGGCTGCCGTGGCGGAAGGCGCTGCGCCGTCTGAGGCGACTCTGACGTACGCAGAGGTCAGCAAGTCGATCGAGCGTGTCTCGGTATTCATTACGGCAACCGAGGAACAACTCGACGACGTTCCGGGCATGCAGGACATTATCAATCAACGCCTGCTGCTCATGATCCGTCAGGAGATGGACATTCAGGTAATGACGGCGGCGGGCTCAGGTAGCGACCTGACTGGCATCGAGAACCTCTCGGGCATTCAGACGCAGGCTAAGTCAACCGATCCGACGTTCGATGCGATCCGCAAGGCGATGACCAAGGTCAGAGTCACGGGCCGAGCGAACCCCGACCGTATCTACCTGCATTCCAACGACTACGAGGCGATTCGCCTGACTCGTACTGCGGACGGCCTGTATATCATGGGCAATCCGATGACCGAACCGCGACCGATGCTTTTCGGCCTGCCTGTCATCGAAAACGACGTGCAGACCGAGAATACGGGCATCGTCCTCGATTCGTTCTACACTACGATCGTCATGAGGACTGGCCTCGAACTGGCGATGACCGACTCGCATGCGTCGAACTTTACGTCGCATATCCTGACCATTCGCGGCAGCGTCCGCCTTGGTCTCGAATGCCGACGCGACGCCTCTGTCTGCGAGGTGACTGGTATCTAAGAGCGCTAACGCGCTGGCATAGACTCGGCTGGCCTCGATTTCGTCCTTGTTCTCGGGGCCGCCGAAATACCAAAGAGAAAGATCATGACAATCCTACTGGGGATCATAGCAATTATCGTCGCAGGCCTGAGCATGGCGACGTACATCGAAGGCGCGTCGCACAGGCGCAAACCTATGCTCATCAAGACCGCCGACTATACGGTCGTCGAGGATGACGTAGGCCGAGCGTTCTCGACGCAAGGCGCTGCCGGAGCGGTCGTCTTTTCGCTGCCTGCCGCCAAGGTCGGAATGCGGTTCGAGTTCTACGTCCAAGAGACTGAGGAACTTCGGATCGACCCGAACGGAACGGAGACGATCGCTCTGCCGTCGACAGGCGTCCAAGGCGCTGCAGGCAAGTACCTGACGGCGAACGCGATCGGAGAGTTCGTCGTACTCGAATGTACGACGGCTGGCGCATGGGAGGCTCCGACGTTTGGCGGAACTTGGACCGCTGAGGCATAATCGGCGTTATGGCACGGAAAGAAATCAAGGTCGAGCGCCGACTCTACGTCGACAAGGACCGCAAGCGAATCTGTTTCAAAGGCGATCCTGAGGCGGCATTCCTGTTCGCGGCAGCCGGAACCTCTGTCGGGGAGAAAGAACTCGAAGGTCTGGAAATACCGGAAGGCGCTTTCGGAGACGAGGTCGAGGTCGAGGTCGAGGATAACTCGATCAGCATTGGCAAAAAGCCTGAGGTCGAGGATGACGAGCAGTCTGAGGTTGATCTCGACGATACGGTCGAGGCGGCATGCGACGCATGGAAGGCCAATGACCTTGCTGAGATCGCAGGCGAATGGGAGATCAGCGACGCAGGCAACAAGGCAGACGTAGCGAGGCGTCTCGCTCTCGCAGGCGCGTTCGATTTCGATGAGACAGGGCAGATCGTCAAGATCGACTACAGCGACGATGCTGCAGGCCTTGACCTCTCGGAAGTCGAAGGCGTCGGCGAGGACGCGTCAGACGCGGTCGCAGCGGCAGGATTGAGGTCTAAGGAAACGATCCTCATTGCTGGCCTGACCGGATTGCGCGACGCAGGCCTCAGCGACGAGGCTGCAAGCGCGGTTCTCGATTACGTTACGGAACTCAGCGACGAGGCATAGTCATTGGCATCCTCGAAATCGAGTTGGTTCGGAGTGAGCGACCTGCAAACCTACCTGCAGGCCATGAACTCGACCGCCCCGAGCCAACTCGCTCTTGAGGACATAGTCGACGAGACGATTCAAGAGATCGAGCGCAAAACTCGCTACGCCCCATTCTTGGCGGACGGTAGCGACGAGACCGCGATCGCGTACACGCCAAACGGTACGTCGATCCTCGATCTCAAAAAAGGCATGGCGTCTGTCGCCTCTGTGAGCGTAGGCGTCTCGGCAACGAGCAGCGGAACCGTCCTGACCGCCGATCAAGACTATTGGACAATGCCCAACATCGGCGTTCGATCGAATGACGACGTAGTCAAGCCGATAACGTACATTCAGTTTGCCGACGAGCAGTACGGCGCGGTCAACAGCATCGAGGTCGTTGGCGATTGGGGTTGGGCCGCGATTCCGATAACCGTTTACAACATCGGCCTCAAGAGAGCGGCAGCAGAGGTCGTCAGGATCAAGACAGGTCAGTCGCTTGGCGCGGAAAAGATCAAGGAAGGCCCGGTCATGCTTGAGTTTCCTGACGGCAAGACGACGCTGAGCGAGTTTATGTCGGAGTTCGATCGACGGCTGCGAGGCTATACGAGAGCGAGTATTCAGTAATGGCACAAATCCCGGTTTCAGATTTCAACAACATGCTCGATGACGTCCTGCTTGGCGTCTACAAGGCGATAGGAACCTCAGGCAGCGGTTACGGCATAGGCGACGGATCGAGCGCCTTCGGGGCGTTCGACGCGGTCGATGACGCGTTGACTCACTTGGAAGGCGTCGGAGACCTGACTCCGATCGCTGACATGGGCAGGCAACTCGACTCGCTCAAGACGGCGATGAGCGGAGTTGCACGGTTCGCAAGAGAGGCGCGTTCGTTCGTCGCCTCGATCGACCGTCACGTCGCCAAGTTCGGCGGCAGCAACTACTCGAACCTCGATACTTTCCTGACGTACTACAACGTCGGCGCTGGCGGAACTTGGACGGCTCTGCAGGACCGCAAGTTGCGAGACCTGTTCAACGCGATCAAAGGCGGCAGCAACTATCCGAGCCCGGAGAATCTCTACTTTGAGGTCTTGCAGGGAACTCTCAGCGACGAGGATCACTTGTATACCAACGGCCTTGGCAAGTTGGAGGTCGGAGTCGGATTCTCGGCGGCGATCGTCGAAGGTTCTCTCGTCAACGGCGTCGTCAACGGCGCAATCGACCATACAAAGTATTCAGGCGGGGATAACGTCCTCAACGTCTCGACCTTCGGCGGATCGTCGGATACCGTGACCGTGACCGGATACGCCTTCGATCCGGCGACTCAGACGGTAGACACAGGATCGATCGTCACTTGGGACGCGACCGTCAGCGGAACAGGCGACGTCGCTCTCGCAGTAAACACGGCTCCGGCAAACTCTCGGATCATCGAGGTTACGAATATCGCAGCAGGCGGATCGATTACCTCAGGAATCATGTACGTCGAGGCTCAGAGGCCGAGCGGGCGTCCGCTGCTCAAATAGCATGTACCTGCCTCACTCTTTCACGATTCGGCAAAAGGTCAGAAAGGCCAGAGGCGACAAGGTCATCGAACCTTCGGGCAAGGCGTCAGAATCGACGCATAGCGGAGTGATCTATCCGGTCAGCAGTCAGAGGTCATTCGAGCGAACAGGCGTACAAAGAACGCAAACGTACGAGTTGATAACGACGGTCGCTGCAGGCGAACTCATCGACACTCGCAAGGAAATCAGATACGATGACAGAGACTTCGAGGTCATTGTCAGCCCGGAGATTTTCAAGGACATTGGCGCTGCCGATCACGCTCTTATATCATTGAGCCTCAAGAACGATGCTTAGCAACGTCGAGACGATACTGAGGAAACTGGCATTAGACGCGGCTGCAGCGTGGGAGTTGGACGGCGATGACCTTATTAGTTTTGGGATTCCTGACGAGGATATTGAGGAACTACCTTACGTCGTCATCGACGTCGGTCTCGTCAACCGAGAGCAGATCGGAGTCCGCACGGTCCAAGAGCGACTCAGCGTCACGGTCGCAGGTCGCTTCGAGGTTACGGAGAATACTGGGTCGATCCTTGAGTTTCAAATCGCCAAGGCCAAGGCGTTAGGCGACTACCTCGTACCGGAGTCGACCTCGACCGCGAAAGGCGTCTACGCAGACGTCGCGTACGGTCAGATGGTCGCTGCCGTCGAACTGCCGCCGAAAGAGCCTGAGGATTATTTTGTCGACGTGGTACTGACCTTTGTTTGCATGACGGACGTAAACGAATGAAACGCTTTACCGATCCTCTCAAGGCATACCAAGACACGATCCGCGCCTTGCGGCAAATGGAGCATGACGGGCAAAAGGCTCATTTCGACATGGTTGACGAAATGGATTCCGAGAGCAAGGACTTGCTGCGAGGCCAGATCAGCAAGCGTCGACTCAGGCTGCTTGGTCATCCGTACAGTCGAGGTCGTTCCGCTGCTCATCGTCGAGCGCTTGAGGCGCTCAATGCAATGGCGGCATTCAGCGGTCATCGAGAGCAGGCTCTTGTCAGGCGTCGCATTCCCAAGAAACGACGCAAGTATTTGCCGATCGGCCTTGGCGGGGTTCCGTTGCTGCCGATCAACAAGCAGAGCGGAGAATTGCTCCGTCGATTCCGAACGCGTCGCTCGGGTATCACCATGAGACGCATTTCGTACGATTCCGGCAGCGACGCAAAGCATAATCAGTACGTCTTGAATCCTGACGGTACAAGGAAAATGGTCGGGCGCGGCTA
>FUIF01000469.1_pt1 | contig 13494 bp, 26 predicted proteins | sample 1003461 | NCBI WGS metagenome assembly FUIF01 (sample SAMEA80401918, study PRJEB19352) | marine metagenome | reverse complement strand
CACACATCTTAGATGAAGGTTTAGAAATTGCTTATCCTAGCAATGCAACAGTAGTAGAATATGCTACAGTTGATGAACTAATCGAAGCAGTAGGCTATGACCCTAGAGAAATGGAACTAGGAGAATAATATGGAAACAATTATTTATTTGATAGTAGGCTCAATCTTGGTAGCAGGATTGATGGAATTGATTAAACAAAAAGGTTACAAGGATAAAGCTAAAAAGATACATATGATACCTTTTGCTATGTTATTATCAATACTCGTAACAGTCGTAATGTATTATGGTTTTAAATTTGAAGGTGAACCTATCAGTATGATTTTTTTATACTTTAATAATTTATATTGCTCAAAAACAAGTTGATATGAAAGCTATAAGACCTTTAATTAAAAACAAAATAACCGATAAGGTTAAGGAGTTATAATGAAATTTTATAAATGGATATTATCTCATGTGGATAAGATATTGCATTGTACTTTGTCGTTTATGCTTTTTCTGTTTCTAAGTTTGATAGTACCGATTGAAGCAAGTGCAATCTTGATTATTTTATTAGGATTTGCAAAGGAAATATTCGATAGTAAAACAGGTGGTAATTGTGATGCTTACGATGAAGTAGCAGATATCACTGGTGTATTGCTAGGAATTATCTTACTAGGATTGATTTAAATAAAACCACCCATAAGGGTGGTTATTTTATAATATAGCACTTGTAACAACAGCCAATACGAAACCTATTGCAACACTAATCACTATCGTGTCTATCTGTGTTCTCTTTTGTTCTAGAACGTAATTCTCGAACGATAGCTTTAATTTCTTCGTTTCTGTCTGATACTCGCTCAAGTTTTTCGTTACTGTCGTCAACTCTGTCTTTGATATCTCCGACTCGTTCGATACTGTCGTCAATTCTTCCTTTACTGTCGTCAAGTCTGTCGATAATATCAGTTGTTCGTTCAACACTGTCGTCAAGTCCTGACTCTGTTCGTTCAATAGAATCTCTAATTGATTCCACAGTTGTTCGTCCGTCATTTGGTCTAAACTTTCTGTATATGTAGGCGAGCAAAAAACCAAGAAGAGCAGTAACGACATACATAATCTTTTCCACACTCTAATCTCCTTTAGCCCATATTACTAATGAATAAATAGCAAAATATAATGCTATAAAACCAATTATCCACATGTCAGCAACATATCCTATGAGCAAGAAAAAAACTGCTAACCAAGCCATTTTATTAGATACACTATCTTTGTTTTTAAACCTCATATAAGTAGCAGATGCAAATAACAAAAGTAATACAATAATACTAACTACATTCATCTTATTTATCTCCTATATCAGCTATAGCTAATATTATACCTAGAACTATAGCCCATGTAAATATGATAGCGAAGAAGCCCCAAATAGGACATAAAACCCATAACCATGACCATGCTATAACTCCGACTAATTTCAATACTACAAAACAAATTGTAAGTAATCCTAATAATAAAAATAAAAATCCACTTGATTTATTCTCACTCATAAACTCTCCATTAATTTGACAAAATCGTCAAAATCATCTATTACTTCAGCTACACCACCAGCACGTCTTATGCGTTCAATTTGTGCTTGCTGAACATCACTAACAATACCTTCTCCATCAGTTCTTTTCAATTCGACACCTATGAACTTACCATTTTTACAAATTAAAAAATCAGGTACACCTTTCATCTGAATAGCTGACCCTAATACTTTCATGTGCCAAACGTCAGGGTGGTTGGTTAACCACCCCTTGACTTTTTTAGTTATTGACGCTTCTAACTTAGAGTTCTTCATCGTCATCTTCAATCATAATTGTAGCATCTTTATATGATTCTACATATTTTAAATTAACGAATGTTCTTTCTTTAGTAGGGTCGTCTTTATCAGTTACCTTTTTATGAACAACTTCACAAACAGCAACTTTATTACTGAACATGTTAGGTAAATCAGCAGTATCAATTTCAGTGCCTTCGGGCATCTTACCATCGTATAATACATCACATCTTTTACCTAAAATAGCAGATTGAACTGGATGAGTGAAACTAAATGTTTCTTTGAATGTAGCACCATTGTCATGAACATAATGAAATTCTACTTTTTGTGGTTTACCTGATGGTACTAATTTTACATCAGTAATTGTTAATTCTTGTTTGCCTTCAGGTACTCTTTGATAACCTTTACTTGTTTTAATAATCATATCTTTATTTTCCTTTCTTTTCTTTAAGTGTATAACTTACACTTTCTTTCAAATAATCTTCGTAAATACCGTCAGCTTTTAATTTAGCAGTATCTACACCTTTTCTCACTGTCTTTGTTAAAGTAAAATTACCAACTTCAGCTTTAGTATCATTTTCACCCATAGCTTCAGTTAACATTCTCTTCAACCCGTCTTTCAAATTCTTTAAATCTTTTTCTAAGTCATCTAAATTATTCTCCCTTCTAATCTCATCAATCTTCAATTCTTTTAAAGCAATAGCTTTTAAAATATCAGTTAAATCTGAAGTTTCATCAGGTCTGATTTTTCTCAATTCTGTTAAAATTTCTTTATCTTTCTTTTCATCAAAACAAGGACTAATCCCTGTCTTTATGTGATTACTATACCATTGTTCAGCTAAGTCTGTCAAGTCTTTTATATTAAATTCTTCACCATTTACATCAATTGTAGTTTCAGCAGTTTTAAATGAATAAATCTTAGTATTATCTTCACTAGGAATAAAATTCTCAGGACGAATATAATCACCATCATCTAAAAATGAACCGACAATATAAGTAGTAGGAACTTCTAATAAATGACCATATAATAAACCTTGAACTAATTTTTCATCAGGTACACCATTTATCCAATCTTGTGGTCTACTAGATGTCTTTATTTCGATTACAGCAATTATTTGACCTTTAGAGTTAACGATTACAGCATCCCACATACCACCGAATATTTTTGTACCTTTAAAGAAATCATATCCAGTAAATCTTTTAGCATCATCTGTCTTGAAATATTCTTCAGGTGATAAAACATTTTTTTTCACCAAAAATATTTTTTTAAATATTTTACGATAATAGGTTCAATTACTTTACCAGCAATAGTGTATTTATTATCTTCGAAAGGTTCTGAATAAACCTTAGTCATATCACACCAACCGTAGAAAGGTGTTTGCCAAGCGTTTAAACCTAATACTGTACCTAATCTACCAGCAGTTATTTTCTTTGGTCTAGTGGGTGCTTTTTCAAGCACCACTGTATCATTATTAAACTTCCAATCCATATTCATTACCCTTTAATTCTAATTGAGTTAATTTAACACTTGCTTTAGAAGTAGTTAAATTTTCTAATTGACCTAATGTTTTTTCAGCGAAGGTTGCGTTACCACTCTTTTCTCTAATTTTTGAAATCCAGTCTTTAATCTTAGTTTTTTGTTCATCTGTTGCTAATGATTCAGTTTGACTCATAACCGTTTTCTTGGCTTCTTTCTTATCTACAGGTGAAACAAATTTAGTTTTCTTAGTTGTAGCAGGTGTAGAACTTGCTTCAGGGTCATCTTCATTATCTGAAATACCAAAATTAGCTTTAACAAAATCTTTTAATGCTAATGTTTTAGCCTTAGATAAACCTTTGTCTAAATTATCAGCACCTTGTGCCCATAACATATAAGTTCTTTTTTCATCACTGTCAACATCTTCAATAGTAAGAGTTGCATGATATTGAGTTAATGTCATCTTGGCACTCTTTAAAGCATCAGGATAAGGTTGAGAAACAACATCATCAATCTTATACATTAATCTATTCTTAGCAATACAATCTCTAAATAATGTTTTATATTGACTAGCTTTAACATATTCATATGATTGAGCATCATTATAACCATCTTTAATAAATTTCTTTGATGCTTCAGTAATATCTAATCCTAACTGAAACATTTTCTCTTTAAAACTAGGTACTTTCTTAGTAGTAGTTTTTTTTCTTCACTTCTTTCTTTTCTTCAACATTTGTTGCCATCTTCTTTTTTCTCCTTGTAATTCCTAAAAATTTATCTACTCTCTCTTGAGTAAGTTTAATATACCATTCTTTATCTATAATGTCAATAGATATTTTACCTAAATTATCAACAATCGTATGTTCGGGGCAATTTGGTACTTTATTTTTCCTATCGCCTTTCATTTTATACACCATTCCATAACTTTCGTCAAGAGTCGCATATAATCGATTGACTCGATTTACTTCTATTACTTCATCGTTCACTTCATGAATAACTTTATCAAATGTTCTACCAGTTTTAACAACCATTTGAAATAAGAAAGGGTCATCACAATTACTGATTGTTTCTTCTATAGGTGCATCAAATAATAAATAATCTACCATGCTTCTACATACTATTGCTAAAGAATTATGTTTAAAATTTCCACCTTTATAGTCAGAAAGATTTCCACCTTTAACTTTGATAGAACCATCAGTTTCAAGCATTGCATAGTTATTAACATCACGTTGAACTACTTTAGTAATGAATGTATCATCTAATCCAAAACCAGTTATTTTTTGCCATTCATCTAATATTTGGCGAACTATTTCTGTGTCTTTTTTATTGACACTAAACATAATTCCGTCAGTATTAAGTTGAATAACTTTTAAATTATCCACAAGACGATTTAATTTTTCAGCCAATTGAATCAAATACAATTGACCACTAATACAAACACTATGAGCCATTAATGGGTCGAATAAATCATTGTATTTATTGTTAGACGCACCATACGTTGTGTTTAAAACTAATTTAAGTGCTTGGTTAACTTTTTTATTACCTTCTTTCTTAGCTTTAACTCTAGTGTCGAATACATCTTTAAAAACACTTGGATTAGGTACATTTCGACTAACATATCCATTGACAATCATCAGTGACGGATAATACGATGTTACATCAGCATTCCATATAATACGCTCATCAGTTGCTTCTTCTTTGTAATTTTTAACTGCTCCATGTAAACCACCCCATGCTACAATGCTGGGACAATCTGCAATATCTATAGCTAAATTCTTATGTGGATTTCTTGATTTAACTATTTTACCTATCTTCATCAGGGACACCTTCTCTACCGAATAATATATCTAAAGGTATATCAGAATTAGGTAGTTTATCAAAAAAATCAAATACTTCTTGTGGAATATATTCTCTATCAATATTTTTAGGATAAACATAATCTCTTTCATCATTACGCTTAACTAAAGATGCTTTAAGATATTTAGCTGTTAATTTAGCATTAGTCATATTCAATGCTTTAATAACATCTAACCCAGCCATTTCAGCTACAGTTTCCTTAGCTTCTAAATATGACATACGAGTTTCATATAATGGTATCAATGCTTCAACATCGTGCCAACAATAATCAACTAATTCTTTCCATTCTTTATCAGTCGGATATTCAGTGTTAAAATCAACTGAAGATTCTTGAATGTTCATTTTCAAATTACCTTCAATCAATTTTAAAGATGGTCTAGTGGGTAAATCTAACATCAAATCTATATAGTCAGGTTGTTTAGTCCAACCCATTTCTATTTGCCAACCTTGAATACCTTTGACAATTATAGCATCATTAACTTCTTTAATTGCTTCAGGTTCAAAATTAGCTAAAATAGCTTTAACTATATAAGCATCGTAATGTTTAGAATTGTAACCACATAAAATAGGATGAACATCTTGTAACCATTTGATTAATTTATTATTATCATTATGACATTCAAAACGTTCACCATCTTTTATAGCACAAAATAACCAATCATGTGGAAGAACTTCAGTGTCAAAAAACCAAACTCTATTTTTCCACTCCATTGTTTTCTCCATACGCATTGAATAATTTTATATACTCTAAAGCGTCAAACATTCGATTATTAAATATACTATCATTAGGTTTAATCTCTTTAATAGTATATTCTTTATTACCATTATATTTATAATAATTATCTCTTTCTATTCTATAAATCTTATTATCTTGAAAAAGATAAGTTTCATCACAATCATAATTCCATTCTGAATCACTTATATTAAATTTACCATTCTTTTCAGCTGTTTCTTCAAATAATTTTTTTAATTCTTTTTGAGTCATATTATTTCTCCTTATTAATATACTACTATGACATTAACATACTGTCAAGTGTTTTTTACAAGAAATTAAAGGCATTGTCATATCAATATTATCATAATATTCTTGCATAGAATCATAATTTAAAATAGCATATTGACATGGTAACTCTTCAATATAACTCTCACTAATATGAGTATCATTTTTATCAACTCTGTCGTTTAAAATACGAACAGTGGTTATATCAGGTAAATCTGCTACAAATTCATATTCCTCAGGAAATCTCCAATCGCATACAACATATTTTCCATCAGGTTGACTAAGATACCAATTTCTAAAAACTTTAGCCCATATATTATGACCAGTAGTTTCATAATAAGTAGGACATAAATCCCCTAAACAATCTTTCATTAAATCTGTACCGAATATTTGCATCAATTCTCGTGGCGAAATACCCCATCTTGTATCGACTACTTCTTTTAAATTTCCATTCATTTGTTCATCATCAAATCCAAACCAATCTTGTAATGGTTTTTTAAAACAGGCAAAAGGTTGAGCCTTTATATAATTGTAATTATCTACTAAATAATCTCCAAAAGTATCTTTACCTGCTCTCTTATAACCTGTTACCATTATTAATTCTTTCATTTTCACTCCTTATTAAAAAACTCCCTAACTAAAGGGAGTCTATTATATTAATTAACTTTAGTTAATGTTTCTTCTAAAACTAACATGTAATCGCCATATTCTAATAATTCAACACCTTGTTTTTTCAAATCTTGTATTATATTACCTTCAGGTTCGATTACTTTAGGTTCTAATCTATGAACACCTTCAAATGAAATGAAACAATATTGTAATCCAAATTCACCATTCGTTAATCTAATGATACTTGAAATCTTTCTAGGTTTACCATCATAAACGTCAACTCCAAATTCCTCAAAACTAAGTACACCCATCATAACATCAACCATATCTTCTGTTTTAAGAATTACTTCATCACCAGCTTTAAAAACATTTTCTTCGTTAACTGTCATTGTGATACCATCTAATGGTATTAACATAATGTTACCGTAAATTTTTCTACCTATAACATTACAAATTTCTACACCGTCAATATCTTGTTCGATAATACTTTCAGCATCTTCTCTAACGTAATCATCAAAACCAATTATTAAAACTTCACCAGTTACGTGTGTATAATGGTAAATTTCAGTGATTTTACTAGGTGTGCTAAAATCATAACCTAATGCTTCTAATAACATATTTGTAAATAAATCAGTAGCTTCAATAGTGATTTTATCACCAACTTTAATTTTTTTCAATTTCTTTTACTGTCATCTAAATTTCTCCACTTCTTCATAAATATTGGTAATTTTTCTTCTACCAATAATTCTATCGCATTTGCATATTCTTGTATTTCTTTCTGTGCATCTTCATGTTTTCTTAATTTTAAAAAATGTAGCAAATTTTTCAAATCCATACTAAAATAAAAAGTAGTATAGAATCCTGTTCCCATAATTTCTCTAGCCACTTCGGGTTTAACTCCATAATTTAAAAGTTCTTCATATTCTCTAATCTCCAATTTCATAATAGACTCAATTCTATTTCTGATATATGTTCTATCTATTTTATTATTAGGTAGAGAATCTATATCAGGTAAATAAAATTCCCAATTCTTTTTTGTATATCGCCTAGATTGTTCATTATATGAACCAGTACGATGTCTTAACCATTGGCGAGCAACAAAATAGGTGCTTTAACTTTGAATGTAAAACTTACATGTTCAAAAGGCGAATTATGACCATTTGTTAATAAGATATCTAAAATCCTATCCACCATTTCTTCGTCAGTTTCATCTTCTTTACCGTAAGATATTCTAGCTACTTCAACTATTCGTTTCTCGTCACCTATGAAATCAACCATTTCAACGTAACCTTTGTCTAAAACTTCCAATTTCACTCCTTGTAATCAATCTAAGACGTCAAGTGGTAGGATTCGAACCTACATATTAACCTAAATAACACTTGACCGAGAATTAAAATAAAAAAGAAAATCTCCTATAAAAATAAATTAAATTTAGCCACTCATACGAGCAGGCTATATGGAGTAAGTGGGAATCGAACCCACGTCTTACTAATTCCTGTGCAGGTCTTATTAGCAATCGACACCATTTTTACCCCGACTAGATATTATCTAGTTTTATGTTTTGTGGTATGTATACTTGAATACTATAGTATAACAATAATATTGTCAAGCATTTTTTTAAAATAAATTTGCTTTTTTACAATATTTCTCAGCTTCTTTCTTATTGTCGAAAGATAATTCTTTACAATCAAAAGAATTATTATCTATAACAATAAATCTATTTTCTTGAATATGATAAAAAGCAATCGGTTGAGCCACACCTTTTTCATTCTTAGCTATAAATTCTTTTGCATATTTTTTAGTTTTTTCATAAATCATAATCACTTCCTTCATCGTCAAATATAAAATCTTCTTCAGTATCCATAGTAGCCCATGACCATTCTTCCATGCAATCTAAAGTAAAATCTTGATGTTTTCTTAATTGTTTATAAATCTTCAATTCTACACTATCTTTAGATATTAACCAATGATAAAATTTAGGTTTAGGATTTACAGCAGTTTTAATCCTTTCTCTAGCTTGTTCTATCATTAATGTAGATAAACATGGTTCGTAAAATATTAAATTATCAGCTTTCCACAAATCAATTCCAGCATTTGCAGTTTGATATTGACACACTATTACTTGAATATAATCTTCAGATTGAAATAATTTCCATATCTCTTTATCTTTTTGTCTACCGTCTAATGTCACATATCCTATCCCACGTTTTTTCAATTCAAAAACACAATTTTTTACAGATTGAATAAAATCACAAAAAACTACTATTTTCTCATCACCTAATTCATCTATTAATTCACCAAATGCAAATCGTTTACTATCAGCTATGACATGAGTTTCACCTTTTTCGTCTTTAATAAAACCTGAAGCTATTTGGCGAAGTTTTGCTAATTTAACAGCAGGATTAGGTATAATCATATCATATTCTTTAACATAATCTTTCTTGACACCTGCTTGGATTCTTTGATGAACTCTAGGACAAACTACAATATTGTCAGGAGTTTCAACAGGCATTTCAGCTATATCATCTAATGTCAAAAAAGACACATAAGGTGCTATTTTCTTCAATAATTCATCTTTATTTTTATAACCTACTACAATTTTAATGAAACTATTAGGTAATTGTCTAGTAATACAATACCTAGCTTCAAATTCTTTGTATGAACCGAAAAAATTAGGAATTAAAAAAATCCATTTGATTCCATAAATCCTGTAATCTACCTTGACCCATTGGTGTACCAGTTAGCAAATAACGATACTTAGATGTTTGGTTATACTTCTTAATGAATTTACTTTGTTTGCTCGTTCTGTGGGCTATTTTATGACTCTCGTCTAATACTACAATATCAAACGTAGTATTATATTCTTCTCTTCTCCATACTTTTTCATAATTCACTAATTTAATCTTTTTCGTAGCTTCAAATCTTTTACCTTTGAAGCTATAAAAATCTCTTTTCCATGCACCTAATGCTGATTTAGGTGCTATCACAATTGCATTTTTAGCTTTACCTGACATAATCAAATTAGTCATATGTAAAGCCATAGGTAATGTTTTCATTACTCTTGGTTTCCAAAATATTCCGAATACTTTTTTCTTATTTAATGTTTCTAACATTCTTTCTTGATGTGGAAATAATTGCATCTTCACTCCTTATCCATTCTTCACTAATTTAAATGTGCTAGTTTTTTCTGTAGGTCTAGTTAATCTTAAACCAAAATATCCACGTTTAGTACCGTTCACTTTATTAGAATACTTTATGTTAAAAGTATTTAAATTCTCTTTTAAAAATGTACTAACAGTACGCATAGCTAATGCTTTGAAAGCATTGTCATTACACCAATTCGTATACGCTTCATATAAATCTCTTGATGATACACTAGCAGTTTCATCAAAAACAAAATTAGAATCATCACGCATAAACGCTAGGAAACTATTCGAATCTTCTTCAGCTTCTTTAAGTAATAAATTTGATTTACTACTAATGGAAAATTCCCATCGATTTAATATTAATCTTTGTAAACCTTCAATTGACCAATTTAAAATACCTTCTAATTCATCGTTTATTATTCTTTTAGCAAATAATCTATCATCAACTCTAGGTTTCTTTTCTTTACATTGCAATAGAATTAATCTACGATAAAAACCATCACTATGGTCGTAGCATGCTTCAATAGATTTATTACCACTAGCAATTATTCTAGCATAGGGTAACATTTCGTAGTGTGCTTCACCTTTTCTTTCAACTAGCAATGGTATACTAGCAGTAACTAATTTTTTAAATATACCAGTATCACTTAATGCTTGTGATTGTAAATCATCATCATAGAATACTAACTTATTTTCCAGTTGTGCAAGCATAAATCTATTATCCTGAAGTTTATGAACTTCACCTTGAACCATACTGTTCTTCATCAATGCTTGTATTACTTCACCTACTACCGATTTACCTTCTCCACCTTTACCTATAATAAATAAAGCCTTTTGAGCAACTGTAGTTGGAATTAAACAATAACCCATATATTCTTGCAAAGTTAAAATATCATCATCGTCTAATAATTGGCGAAGAAACGATTTCCACATAGGAGCAACAGACTTAGGTTCGTAATTTACATGTAATCTATTTAATGTAAAACTAGGTTCTATCTCATAAATCCCACCTTCATTAATTCTTAATGATGTATTTTTTAAATTGATAACATCAGCTTGCAATTCAGGTGGTTCAATAAAACATTCGTTTCTTAATGCTTCAAATAAACTATTAACTTTACCACTCAAAGATGTTTCAACATATTCAGCTATTAAAGATTGAATATTTTGTTTGACAAAATTAGAATTAATAGCACCATCTTCATTATAAAATAAACCATTTATACATAATAAATCATGTTCTTTTCTATACCATAAAACAAAATTTGCTTCATCTATACTTTTTTTACCTTTAGCATTAACATTAATCCAAATAGGTAACGTTTCATCTTCTTCCTTTGGTTCAGATGTCTTTTGGTCAATAGCCCAATCGATAATGTTTTGTAATTCAATACTATCAGTTATTGGAATCTCGCATACTGTTCGATTAGCTTCTCTAACAGCACCAGCTATTTCAGTTTCCCCCATACCTTTATTTGATAAAGAACACGCATAAGATAAAAGATTAGAATGTCTTAATCCAGCAGGAATAAAATCAGGTAATCTGTATGCTCTACGTGGAATCTTTATTTTATTATCAGTATCTTCACCACAAATAAACATTTTCCATGCTTTAGGTAAGGTGGCGAACGAACTATCGAATGGAGAAGTTACCCATTCATAATCGCCCTTAGAGCCTTTACTAGGAAACACTACTACTTGGTTACCATCTGCTCTAATATCTACTTGTGGTAGTATTCCTACGTGTCCTGTTATCTTATTAATACCTTGTGGGTATTTATAAAAAAGATGCAAACCACCACTTTGAGTTTTAGCAGTTACAGTAGGTGGTAAATAACAATCGAGTTCTGCTTCTTTTTCAGCAATACTTTGTCGACCATCTAAATTGCCTTTAGTGTCTATGTCAATAACTATTATATTAGATATTCTACCCGTTACTATTCCTATATTCGATTGTTTATTTTCAAACCATGATATAATTTTTTTAGGTTGAATAGAACATTCTTGAGTCCAATTAGATAATATCGGTCTTTTATCACCATATGCTATTGGAATTACATTTAATCCTTTATTCGCATATTGTAAAGCCATATCTAATGTAGAATCTCTCTTTATCATTTTTCTCTCCTTGTATTGTATTTTTTTCCATAATGTGATATTATATCTATATGATAAATTATATTAATTATGAAGATGGCGAAACAGGTTTATGTTTCTGCGTATGGTATAAATCCAATGGTTATAGTGTAGAAGAAATAGACAGCGTGCTTTTAAATGACGCTGACATATTTCCTTTATTATCTGAAGATGTTATTTTTAACATTCAACTTTACATAGATAATTATCTAATGTCAAATTAAAAATAGGTGCTACTTTTAATTGAGAACCTTCACCGACATATTCTCTATGTAATAAATTCTTTATTTCTAATTCTGATATACCTTTCTGTAAAGTACTAGAAGGTAATCCAGTTGCGTTCATTAACATCTTTAATGTGAATCTTTTATTGTCGTTTAACATAAAAAATACCAACAATTTAAATGTATAATTTTTCATTTTATTCATTTCATTCATTAAAATTTCTTCATTCATCAACTTTCTCCACATTAATATATTTTGCTCTACTTTGAATCTGCGTAAATCGTAATTTTACACCTTTAATTTCTTTTTCTATTGATGCTTCACCCACTCTCAAATTGTTATCTACTCTATATTGTAATATTTCATATAATATTTTAGCACCGTCTATTTCAGTTAATAACTTACGTTCGTCGCCACCTTTGAATATCACACCATTTTGTAAATGAACATTATCACCTTTATTTCTACTCATGCGTTTCTCCATTATATCATTTATTTAAAATTTCTACAAGGCTTATCTTCGCCATTCACCTTTTTATCCTTTAACATACATTCTGATTTATGTTTATTATAGTATATACAATACTTACATTTGTTCAGTTTAGCCATTAATTTCTCCTATTATCATCTTTCATTATCATAAATATTAATATGACAGCTATTATATTTACTATATTATAAAACATCTAAATCATCCATTTCAAATAGGATAGCTGGAAAATAATATTCTATATCGTCAAACATTAACCATTGTCCTTCATCATCTTTTACAATATCTCTAACGATATGTCCTTTACTGGCGAACTTTGTAAGCGTACGTTTCAGCTTATAGTCTTTATTATCCATTTCTTTTCCAAATATACAAAAATGAATGATATCAATATCTGTATCCTTTAATCTTACTAAATCATTTAATTTAAACATTTTATCTCCTATATAATGTAATATATCTAATATATGCTGATAACGTTAATCCCATATCACTAGATTTTTCTTTTAATTGTTCATGTTCCTTATCACTTAACCAAATTGTTATCGTTTTATTTTTAGGCTCTTTATAAGTGATACCTTTATCATCAAGAAATTTCTTAGATGCTTTTACAGGGTCATTCGCTAAACATTCGCCATTCAGAAAAAAATGGCAATCTTCACACTTTACTTTTCTACAGTTATTGTTACGAATAATGTTCTTTGCTACAGTTTCTTCAGTCATTTATTTTTCTCCACAAGGTGAACCGTCTAGCCAAGTACA
>FUIF01003465.1_pt1 | contig 13510 bp, 26 predicted proteins | sample 1003461 | NCBI WGS metagenome assembly FUIF01 (sample SAMEA80401918, study PRJEB19352) | marine metagenome | reverse complement strand
TTCCTTCTATAGTTCACCCGCTTGGAAGTAGCTGAAATTATGAAAAGAAAAACTCATCATCTAATACTAAGTTTAAATCTAACGTACCCTTACTAGGTAACTCTACATCTAAACCTAACTTATTAATAAAACGTGACAGGAACTCCCCATCACCATACATGTCTACAAATACACGCCTAAGTGTCTCATTTAACTCCTTAGCATCAGCAGCGTGACACCCATAACTATCGTAATCATAGCAAAACTAGTAGTCTCAGGCATTTGATTCACAGTCTCCTGTAGGTGGCAAGCATCCAAACTATGTACTAGATTAGGTGCAATAGCAGTACCATGCTTGCGTACATTAGGTACATCAAGTGGCACGTGAAGTCTATTCTGTACATATCCACGTTCTCTAACAGAGTTACCCAGAGGAGTCTTAATTGAAATCTCTTTAGTCTTGAGTATCTTCTGTTTCACCTCAAAGCCATTGGGCGTAAACCAAGTGATCGTAGTGCCACCTTGTTCCTCCAGTACTAACTTAGCAGTATCACGTAGAAAGTTCATAACCTGTCTACCCTTAACAATAGTCTGGTTAATGGCTTCCCAGATAGTACTAGTCAATAAATTCACAGCGTTACCTAGGTTATCCTGAAAGAACTCAGAAGCCCCCTCAGCCTTAAGCTGTTCCTCTATGTACTTACGACATGCTCTCTGTGTTCCAGCGTATGGTACAATCATCACTGGTCTTTTGCATGTTTTACGTGTTATTCCGAACTCAAGGAGATCGGCTGCCAGAGGCTCAGAATTGGATTCTAAGAGCTTTACTGCTTTAACCCTTACCGTATCATAGATATCTTGTTTGGATGCCTTACAGGTCAAGTTAACAGCCTCTCCTCCTACCTCATCAAGTAATATAGCACTAAGGTGCTGTAGCCCATTGCAGCTACCATCAAATGCAATAGGTAATCTACTATAAAATGTTTCTTCACCATGAGCTTTATCGTAGAACTCCTTAAACTCGAAACAAAATGCTAGGAATAACCAAGGTTCTTCATCAGCTTCATGCCATAAAGTATTTAAATCATAAGGATTCTCAGCACTCTTGATGATACCATGGATATTATCCTGTACCCATTGTGTCTTATCTGCTAGAGTTTTCTTGTCTAAGCCATGTCCAAAACAGTTTGCACCGTGCATATAGAAATACATCTCAGATTCTCTAGTGTTAATTGGTTTAGCTTCAGAGAAATGTAACAATGCCTTAACATAATCAGTACCTTGTGGTTGTAGGTTACTAGCTTTAGGATATATACGTCCACGAAAATCACAGAAATATGCAAAGTAGATTGATTCATAGTCCTTGAATCTTTGTGCCTCCATGATTACACGCTTCATGGCTAATACCTTACTATTTTGAGACTCCTGTTCCTCATAGTGTGGTGCAGATTGCCTCCTCCAGATTTTTCTATCCTCTTTCTGCTCCTCAGTTAGGAAAGAATTGTGGATGTCAGCGTGCGGCACTGGTGTCAAATAGTCCTTAGCTCTGTATGGTTTAGGTAGATCACCCCAACCAAGATCGTTGTCACTCGCTGCTTGCATTACTTCAAGTACTCTGGTATTGATTTTCCAAGGAACATTCTGTAATCTATTGACAGCTTTCAGTGTCCTCTCAGGGATACTAGTAAAGTCCTCAGTAGCTACCTCAGTCTTCACAAGATTGTACTTAAATCTTGTAGTAGTGGAAACCACACCATATCTACTGGTCCACTCAATAGGCTTCTCAATTAGAGGTGTATGATACTCAGGCAACACGATACCATCATTAGCCGCAACTGCGCTGTTAAGCCACTCAGTAAACCAAGTAGCTACCTCAACCCTAGTCTCGATACCTTTCTTCTCAGTGATGAAACAAATAGCTGGTGCAATCTGGTTCTTAACAATCGGTTGTACCTCAGATAAAGTTAGGATCGCCTTACTTGCTAATTTGTAGAAACTCAGTTTCTCTGCCTCGATATCCTTGTGATACTTCTTAACCACATCACGTGCTACTTGCATCTGTCGGTCTCCTTTGTAGGAAGTACCCTGTATGAATTTGATTAGGCTGGATTGTGAGTCGTCATCTAGTTTCGATATGGTGTACTCGGTATCAAGATAGGTAGCTAGCTTAGTGGAGAGTGCTGTAATACTGGTGTAACGCTTGCCTACTGAGTCAATCAAGGACTTCACGGTGTAGTGTGCTACTACTAGTGGGTCTAGTACCATAAGAACTTTAGCTGGCACAGCCTTGACCTTAGCCTTACCCATCATGATCTCATCAGAGTATTGCTTAAGTCTATTAGCAAGCTCCCCAACATAGTATGGCATGACAGCTCCAGTGTATTTAAGATCAGACACCAAGCCACTTTCTTTCGCCTTTTGTAATTCATTATTACCTTTTGTAATCATAAGCTGTAAGTTCTCATTCTCAATGTCTGATTGTTTCATACTATCTCCAGTTATCTAAATTATATTTCTTAAGTTCTTCATTGGTGAAGTAATGATCTCCATCCATTCTACTAATGAAGTACCACTTCATAGGGTCAATGTTCAGCCTGTCAGCTTCTAGGTTTGAATACTTTAAAGTAAGTCTCTCAGAGTCCTCATTGAAGAACTTCATGCCGAGTATGGACATGAATACCTTGTGCTGAATTACTATAGAATCCTCCGTGAACCTCCGTTTGTCACAGAAGTCTACCATGAACGTGAAAGCCATAGAGCCAGCAATGGATACCTCACAGTGTACCTCAGCGTTCCTAAGTAGATCACCATAAGCCTCAGCAAAGTCATCGTATAGTACTGTCTTACCTCCTCCAGACAATAGACCAACCTTAATAATTGGATAGTAACCAAAAGCCTTACCTTTAGCTGATCTGGAGTCCAACAAAAACTTAATTTTTTTTATTAGTCTCTCTAAAAACATCGTCATCAGTAAAGTACTTAGTACCAATTACTACATCATTCCTTTCCAGTAGAGGAGCCAGTCTCCTTGTTACCTCGGGAGAAGTGCTCTCATTCCTAAAAGTGAGGGCTAGAATCAACACGAAGCACAGAAGAATTACATTCACATACAGTCTCTTAGTTAGCAATTTTAAACTCCTTTAGTTTGTTTGTTTTAACAAGTACATTTAGGTGTCTAGAACCTAGCTTGTTAGCTCTTAGTTCAAGGTACCCATTCTTATCACTTAGTTTCTTGAATGATAAATTGCTTCGCCGGATTGTTACCTTGTTTCCTTTTGTATCTCTCAAACTATTCACAACATGCCCAGACTTATCCACTGAATTGTCCGAACAGATCAGAACATCCCTTCTATTCTTTGGATCAATCTCCCATGTCCCATAATTAATAGAGTAAAGAGTACCTTTGTAGTCTACATAGTAATCTCTTAGATCAAAAGTTTTACCAGTTGCTGTATTGTAGACACCGATTGGTGCTAGTTTCATTTTGTTTTTCTCCTGCATTACCATTTCATAAAGTAATGTTAATAGTGCGACTAGTGAAAGCCCTGCGATAATAGTTAATCCTGTTGACATACTGTTTCTCCTTGTGGTGTAATTACCTTGTTAAATCCGATTAAAAATCCTTTCATTACCATATAGTCTTCGTGTCTTTTGAGCTTCTTCCAGTTCTCATTAGAATCTAAAGCATTTGATTCTCTCAACTGCTTCATTAATAGCTTCCATTCTAGTATTGTTGTGTCAGTCATTGTTCCTCCAGTACCCTGTCACCACTTATCAACTGATCGAGTATTTCAGCTACATCAAGTAGTGCTTCGTTGTAACATACCCTACGTATGATATCATCATTTTCCATGTAATGTGTGATATGTCCTGACTTACTGAGTATTACTTCCTTTAGTTTCTCAAGTTCTGATTTGGTCATCACTTCCTCTCCACAATTCTCTTAAGCTCGAAGCGTTCGCAGGCTATGCGCTCTTTGTTAGGATAGCAAAAGCCGCTTTCATTCTTAACCTTATTCCCTTTTCCGATCTCCGCAGCAGCCTCAAGTACAGTCAGTTTCTTTGGTTCTGGTGGGTCAGGTAGGATTACTTCTAGTTTTTCTAGTTCGTCTAAAGAACTTGTTGACCAATACACCTTCTCAGATTTCTTTATAAACTCACTTCTCGTTAATTTACTCACCTCTAGCTCCTCTATACTTCTGTATATTATTAACAATTGATTTCATATTGAATAGTAACTTCTCTTCTAACCTACCTCCTAAAGCCTGCTGCCCCTCTCTATTCATCATAGCCCTAGCAGCTAGTAGTTCACTGTTATGCTCACGCCAATAATGGATTAGTTCAATTTCTGTTAATGTTACATCTTTCATGTTCTTTGGGAATTGACCCCATGATAGGTCGTCAGGCTCCTTCATACAATTAGCTACTTCTTTATTATGAAAATCCACAAAAGGTACATAGCTATTCTCTAAAACAGTACCAGTATATCCAACCTTAATATTACTGTAACAATCATTCCTTACTAATTTTGTAACCCTGACAACATCACCCTTCTTAAATCTAATCACGCTGCACCTCCTCGGATAACGCCCCATAACACAGCTTGCAACTGGTGTGGTCTTAGGTTTAATTCCTCAGCTGCCTCTTGTATAGCTACCTCGGTAGCCTTGAAGGTTTTAACTGATGGTTTAAGATCGACAAGTCTATACATCCACATGTCTACTGTTACTTTGTCTGAGGAGCTATAGTACTTGATGTTATGGTAGAAGTTCTGTGTCTTATTACCGCTCAGGATAGCTAGGATATCCTCGTCACTACCAGTACTAGCTAGGATATCCAACGCTTTTCTTCTCTGTACTTTATAGGTACATACCTTAGTGTTCATGTGAGGCTTGTCAAGGAACTTCCAAGCATCCTGCAGATTCCTTTTCCACTTATTGTTGGGAGATAGTGCAGCAACTACACCAACTACCTTGCTTAGTGGTAGGTCAAATACTTGACTAAGTAGTAGACATTCGTTGTGCGCCCTTTCATACCAAGATAGACCATCAGTGATTAGCTCAGTATCGGCTAGTTTAAATGCTTTCATTATTTCAATTTTCATAGTAGTCCCTTTGATATTGATTCGATTGCAAATTGGTGTCGCTTAATTTCTTCCGCTAGATATCCATTCTCTTTTCCTATAGTTTTAACATGGGATAGCCAGTGTTCTATGGTGTGGTCTTGGCATCCAATTCTTATCCTATCTTTGTATTGTATGAGTTCATGTTTACCTAAGTTTAATCTTAAGATTCCCTTGCAATACTCTAAGTCAGCTCCACTAAGATCAGCTACCCTAAGATTAGCATATCTAAGATTAGCTCCTCTAAGATCAGCTCCATAGAGATTAGCTCCACTAAGATTAGCTCCACTAAGATCAGCTCCATAGAGATTAGCTCTACTAAGATCAGCTACCCTAAGATCAGCTACCCTAAGATCAGCTCCATAGAGATTAGCTCCACTAAGATCAGCTCCTCTAAGATCAGCTCCACTAAGATCAGCTCCACTAAGATTAGCTCCACTAAGATTAGCTCTCTCAAGATCAGCTACCCTAAGATTAGCTCTTCTAAGATCAGCTCCGACTAATGTTTCAAAATCATTTTCAGTACCATTTTTAAATTTAATTTTATACATATTGATCCCTACCTTTAAGCAATTTCCTTATTAATGAACTTCTCAGCATCTAGTACGGCTTCGATTTTAGCCTGACCTACTGTAAATGATTTACCATTACCATAGTCAATCTTAAAAAGATCACGACCATGCTTCTTAATAGGCTCAATTAGTTCCGGCTTATCGTTTGTAGCGAGAATTGCTACTGCTTTCTTTACAGAGATATACACAGGTCTTACCTTAGTTTGAATCTCAAGCATTGGTACATCGTACTCGTTTACTGTTAGTTTTACTTTCTTTTTTGCCATTATAGTCTCCTAGACAAGTATTCTGATTAGATAAGCCTCATCAGTGTGCCTATATGACACAGACCGCACTAGGCGGTTTCGGCTATTTATGGATATCCTTACAGATATTTGATGCATCACTAGGTTGAGCCCCTAGTCTCAAGAATCTTTCTACACAATTCTCCTGTACTTCATGCGGAGATACAACAACACGCTGTGACAACATAGAACACGATGTACCACACAGTAATACTGCTGCTAATATAAATACTCTCATTTGTCCCACTCCGTTTTTACTGATACCTCACCAGCTTCAAGTACCTCTTTTGGTAGTAGTTGTGAATACTCCCCTCCCCAAGTATTCTTAATATTGAATACAAAGTCTCCCTCAGAGTACCCGACGTATTCTAGTGGTTTAGCAGAGATAAAGAAATTGCTGTTCACTGTAAATCTGTACTCTTTTCCAATTCTAAATCTTGCGTTCATTGTTACCCTCCATAAGATCTAAATGTTCTTGTATTAATTTACGTGATAATCCACCACGTTTTTGTCTTACGTTCATTCGCCTGTGCTGTCTATAGTCTCGTGCCTCTTTTCGTTTGTCACGTTTGTTCACGGCTTGGGCTCGCTGAATTTTTACCATAATATCTCCTAGTAAGTCTCATCAGTATGCCTGTATGACATAGACCGCATACTTCCTGTATGGGTTTCGACTAATTTAGATCGGTTGTGAATCTCTCGTGAGGTACTGGAATACCCTGTGCCAATCATTGACACAAGGTGTGCACCGAAAGCTCATCAGTACGCCTACTTGACGTAGATACCCATATTGGTATTTCGCTTATTGAGATTCGCTAAATATTGGTATATCCCTACTTATTGTGTAATGAGGTTGTCCCCACTTAGAACATACCAATATATATAGTGTTTGTTTTTTCACCAGACAAGTAGACCAATGCGCTTCCATATACACAATAACGCTGTTTCGAGTCACACGGTGTTACCCTGTGTACCCACGGTGTATCGCATGAACGCTATTATCCCTACTCGTGAGGTGGACGGTTTCATTATCTAGTCGTGTCAGGTGACTTATGCCTAACTGTGTTGTATCAGGTTGATACTCTAGAAACACGGATTGACCGCCAAGTGTTCACACAGTGTTTTTGAATGTTAATATACCATGCCTGTTACAGCTTAATATACCACGCCTATCTCATCAGTGTAGGCCAGCGACTCCCTACAGACGCCCTAAGGCGTTTCGACTTATAGATTATATGTACCATCGTACATTACTATTAATAAAATAATCAATCCTAGTAAATTTTCCATCTAATATCCCTTATTTTGTTGTACAAGTTGTCACTACGTCACAACCTGTTTGATGTCCCTGTAAATCAATTGTTGCCAATTCTAGGCAAAGATACCCTGCTAATATTATTAATATAACTTTCATTGTCTACTCCTAGTATAGTACGTCTTCATTCATAAGAAAGAATAATTCGGCAGCACATTGTTTTTCCTGCTTACGCTGCTTTTTTACCTTGCTCTTCTTTGTGGTTTTCTTTATACCACTCTTCAAAGTCTTTGCCTGTGGCTTCACCCACGACCCTAAGTCTACATGGTTTTTCTTTATCCCTTTCATTGAATACCTCACTTTGTTTAATCATGTTACGTATTACTTGTAACGTTCTTAGTTCAATAAAGTTAATCATACGTTTCATGCTATACTCCCGTTATGTCCGCAAACTCGACTAGGTTATAATCCTCTATAAATTGTACACATTCATAAAAACTACCTTTAAATATTACTTTGTCTGTTAATATTACTTTGTATAGTTTCATGCTGTGTCCTGTGTTACACCGTTTGTTGTGTTGGTGTGCTTTCATTCTGCCATAGCTCCGCGGAGCTGTCAATAGAAAATTTAGGGCGATAGCGAAAAAACATTACAGATTACAATAAAACCAGTAGGTTACATGCTAAAATAAATTGTTAACGAGTACAATATGTAGCACACATTAGCACTAAGTGACACGCTGCTTCTCCTATAGTCCACCGATTGAATCACGCTGTGGCACGCTGTAGTACTTAGTATAACGCTGTGAGGTGCTATAAGGTGTCATGAGGTGTACCTAGTACTATAAGGTGTTAACCAGTGCTATAAGGTGTACCCAGTGCTATAAGGTGTTAACTGGTGTTATAAGGTGTTAACCAGTGTTATAAGGTGTTAACCAGTGTTATAAGGTGTTAACCAGTGTTATAAGGTGTTAACCAGTGTTATAAGGTGTAAGTATTAGGTTGAACTAATAGTAATACCAAAAAGAAAAAAAACAGTGTTATGTATTAGTTTGACCTAATGACACCCCGTGACCGCTAAAGTCACACTAATACAAACTAATATCACCCAACACCAACACCATATAACACTAGGTAACACCAGTTAACACCATATAACACTAGGTAACACTCGGTGTCACTGTGATACTGCTGTATGGTACTAGGTAGCACTTGGTGTCACTGTGATACTGCTGTATGGTGCTGTGGTACTTTAGTTGTACTGGGTGTACTATAGTTTGATAGGGGGGTACTTGGTGTTGGGTTCGTTAAATAAAAGTTCGATGGGGGAAAACGGGGCGACCTCTATTAATATACTGCCTCAGATAAATTTTCAATTTTTTTCTAAGACTAGTGCACCCAGTGACCCTAGAGTACCCCTGAGAAGCTCACAATTAGCCCCAGATTGATTTCACCCCGTGTACCCTAGTGTTTGTATACATAAGGGGGTACAATGGATTCTAGGGGCAATTCTGAGCCTCTGGATATTGAGCGAATCTAAGTAAGTAAAATCACATAGGGATACCAATATTTAGCGAATCTCAGTTAGTGAGCAGTTTAATACCATGCTCAGGGTATGTACCCTGTAGGCGTAGCATAAACGCCTCGTTATCCTGCCTCGTGATAGTATCATGCTAAATACCGTCATAGAGAAACTAGGAGTCATAACTTCCTCTCAGTCAATTCCTGTTGCCATAATAACCTCCAGTACATATTTAGCGAATCTCAGTTAGGGAAAATAACCATATGAGCCGCAAGTACAAAAAGTATAGTTAATACCAAATCAATACATAAATCCTTTATATTCATCAAATCTCCTCAGTAATCATAACTGACACCCTGTGCGCTAGGATTTCCTCTGTGTGTAAATCAAGTTGAGCACCCAGTATATCACATAACGCATGGAAGCACTCATGTGCATATACCCTGCGGTAATGCTTGATGTCATCATATTCACTCTTGAGGGTTACTGTGTAGGCACTGTATAGCCCATCAGCTTCCTCGTTGTGACATCTGTCATCGTCAATTATTATTTCTACTTCTGTACCCATGATTGTTACTGAGTGTTTATCTGGTGTCTTAAACATATATCTTCTCCTGATATTTATACTGTGTTAATCCTATAGTTAATACTAGAGGAGGAGAATAGGAGGATAAGTATCAGTGGTGCTATATAGTACTATATGGATATTTAGCACTATAGAGTATACCTAGTGATATTTAGTGATACTTAGTACTACTATATAATACTAGGTAATACTATATCCCCTTTCTTCTATAGTTCACCCGCTTGGATGTACTTGAAATCATTACCTTTTTTTCGACCTATCCCAGAGCTTAAGTCCTTGATTTCTCGTAGCCCCTGTGTTGTCATACCATTCATTAACAAAGTTATCCAACATGCGGTCCAGTTCCTCCTCTTTCTTTTGTTTAGCTCGGAGTTGCTGGTCAACATCTAGGATATCTAGGAAGTATTTACAGGCAATGGCTAATGAGTCAAGTCTGTCATCGTGCTTTAATGATCCTTTATCTTTTGATAGTCTAGACATTTGATAGAACAGCATATACTGAATTGCCTTTTCAGAGTCATGATTAGACATAGCTGTATCATAGTCTTTTTGGATAACACTAGGGTCAATAATTAACCTATGCTGGTTCAGTAGCGGTTCTAAGGTATCAATAATACGCATTTCTTTCTGTAGATTCTGTCTAACTTCCTCTAGAGCACATGGGTATATTCTACCAAGATGTGGCTTAAGTAGCTGGGAATACATGTTATCTCCGAAGTTACTCTCAATTACAATCTTATTCACCTTGTGTCTTTTAGCTATTTCACATAGTTCAATCAGTGTTTCATCAGAGTAGCCACCCAGTAATCCACCTGACTCTGGTATGAATATGTTCCCATGTAGCATCAGAGCCACAGAATAGCCTGTCTCGTCCTTCCCACGCCCTGAAGGGTCCACTGCCATCACTCGCATCTCAGGATCGCTTAGAGACACCTTTTCGAGCGTCTGAGGGGCATAGAAGTTTTGCCCACTCATCCCCACATTAGGTAGGTCCTTTAACTTCATTAGAGGATTATTAGACCAGTATACCTCAGTAGGTAGTTTAGCCCCCACACTTGATACTATTAAATCATCTATCTTTAAAGGATATTTATTTGCATCTGAGATGGAAGGATCAAGCATAAACTGTAGTGCGAAACCGGAGTTACCATAAGACAATCTCCGTTCAGCTAAGTCTTCGTCAGTGAATCTCAACGGGTCCGTTGTGACACCAGCTGGCTTAACCAGCATCATTTCTCTAATATAAGGTGCTAATTTGGCACCATAGTTACGTGCCTGTTCCTCTGTAGGGACTAGAGCTGTCCAGATTTTCATGTCATAACCACGTTCGTATAATGTAGTATATAGTGTCATCTGTGTCTGGGGTGTACCTAGGAAAATTGTCCTACCATTAGGTGTAAGGATAGCGTCTAGCTCAGTAACTAACCTAGCAAGTTTTTCTCTAAGATCATTCGTAGCTGAATTAGCAGGCGTTTCGATATCATCTGCAATAATAATATCAGCCCGACTTCCGGTGAGTTGACCGGTAACACCAATAGATTTAACACTAGGTGACCCCGAAGGAGTACAACCAGAAACATCAAATAAGTTCTGTGTAGCTCTTTCACCTAGGGATTTATCGGGTTCCATGTGTGAGAATATAGGAATATTCTTTATCATGTTCCGTACAAATATAGCAAAAGCATCTGCCCTATCTCTACCAGCACTGAGTATCATAATTTTCTTCTCTTTATCCTTCCACAAGGTCCAAACAACAAAAGCAGCGGTAAGATAACTCTTACCACAACCTCTGAATGCCGAGATTTGCATTCGTCTAGGACCATGCTGTAGATAATATGCCATGTCATTCTGGAGAGGAGTCAGCGGTGGTAGACCGAGTTCTTTCCAAATATGGGCACATGCGTTCCTGAAATCTTTCTTCATTGCATTAATATATTTATCTGAGTACATCACTCCTCCTCAACGTCAAAGGGTAGCTCTGCTACTTTAACCTGAGCCTCTACCTGTTGCACTGGGCGACTCGTAGTAACATCAGCTACCACTTGATTGTCCTTTAAAAAACCACGTGCCTCCCTCAATACCTTTAACATTAATTCATCATCACCTTCAGCGTCCTTCAGCATCTTTGCTATTTTCTCTGCTGTCATCAGATGCAAACTATTCAGTAATTCTTCATTTGCTTTGTTGCTCATCTTTATCTCCTGTGTGGCACCATGGTCTTCCGCATGGCTTGCTACAAAATTCACATTCCATCATTTACTCCTAAAGTGTGCAATAGACTTCTCGACACCTCGTGACCCAATGTAGCCACCAACACCAATATCTAGGAATGTCCAGAAGTGTTCACTATCTGGTGCTTGTGGTGTATAGAAATCTAAATCAAATACAGTTCTAATATAAGGTATTACATCATACATAATAAAGTAGGCACCTACGAAAAACATACATAGGTACATCAGTCGCACCCTCCATCTACCAGAACCATTAACCTGCTCAGCTTCAATGATACTCTTCCTGAGTTCCATCTGTTTAGTCATCTCTTTCTCTAAAGCTATAGCTGCCTTAGCTGCTTCATCCTTATCAGGGATAAATTTATTAATAATATCTAATAGTGTGTCAAACATATAATCTCCTATATTAACTTGAATTTCATCATTGTACCTACGATAGTAACTGCAAATACAATACCTGCAACATACTTATCATGTAGGTCAATCCTTTTAACTAGAGGAGAAAGCTGTGAGCTGATTCTATCATTTAGTTCATCAGTAGTCTCTTCTAGCTTCTTCTCGGTCTTATCAACTCTTTTGTTTACAGCATCCATTCTTCTCGATAGCTGGGTTAGTTGTTCATAGTGAACTGCCTGTGCAATCTTAATGTCATGCAAGGCATCTAATACCCTATCTAATTTTTTATCATCCATGTCTACCCCTATTGTCTAAAACTAATACATCAAAAGAAATAGCAATACCAGCAGTAGAGGAAGCACCTCTGATTTTACCAGTGGATACCTTGTGTAACCATTCATGCGAAAATTCCATTATAACTCCTTTCTTAGAGCAATGCTACGGATAGGATGACCTTCTTCTTGGAAGTACTCTAGGAAGCACCCAGAGAACGTCTTGAAGTCGCAGCGTTTATTCAGTATCCAAGAGCATACTGAGTATGTCCTGTGCATCCCTAGAGACTTCATCATAGTCCAAGCCTTGAGCTTACCTGATGTCTCTGATGGTCGCTGAAAGCAAGCCACTATACAAACTAATGCTACCAGTGGTATAAACAATTTGTTTGATATAGCTGCTGAGAAGAACACAGCGGATGGCTGCATTATCCTATTAAAGTCAATCTTTCCGTTTACATTGTCATAAGTGAATAAATGTTTATAAAGATAGACCCAGATGCTGTCTGCGTTTAAAGCAGCAGCAAATGGGATTAGTTGGTCTGGACTCATATTATCCTCTTTGGAACCATTGTTGTCTGGTCGTTGATGATACAGTCCTTTTGTTTCTGTCTTACACAGATTAATAAACTCAATTAGTCTTAGGTGCATCTCAATATCATTAGACATTAGGATGTACTGCCAAGACCAGAGAGGGCAGTTTTCTGCTACCCCCTCTGTTTCTTTGGAGTTTATTAAGCCGTATTTGTTAATAAAGCTCATGTGTTCTCCTTATTGTACGATTTAAGTACCAAGGGTGAATTAAGGAACATAATGAAGGCAGCGAACTGCCCCGCCTTCTTTAACTTTTCTTTTCCTGATAAATCTTCCCATTGGACTTGCATTGGCGTTCCTTATTTGGTGTAGCGGATAGTGAAAGTTGCTCCGCTTGGTACGGTATAAAAATTAACCTGAACATCAATTTCACCAGTGTCATCATGGTAGGCATATTGTGCATAAGCATCCGATGAACCGCTTGCGACAAACGATTTAAGTATCCATGTGTTTGAACCTACAAACATAGCGTCAATAACATTTAAACCTGTGTCAATCGTCCACACCCCTGCTGTTGTGGCTGTAATATCACTCCCAACGGTAAAGGCTCTCTCATAAATTGGAACACCGTCAAGTGTCCAGTCAGTAATAATCTCTTCACTTGTTGATAGGGCTCGGGATTCTTGAGAAAAAAAGAAAGTTAAAGTATGTTTCGCTTGGCATTTCCTTAATAGTTAAGTGATGATTTTCTGGATAAT
>FUIF01017665.1_pt1 | contig 13515 bp, 33 predicted proteins | sample 1003461 | NCBI WGS metagenome assembly FUIF01 (sample SAMEA80401918, study PRJEB19352) | marine metagenome | reverse complement strand
AATTGAGCCTCTGCTACTATCTCTGTGTAAAGTTCCGATAGCGTAGAACTAGTTGACTCGTTTGCCATTTTATTTACCTATATTGTTATTTGTTTAAGTTAATTTCTATCGCACCTGAATCTCTTTTCTTCCTATACTCTGCATAGGTTTTACGATCTTCTGGTTTCGATAAATCTAAGTCCTGAATATTTAACGGCTTAACAGTTTGGCCACCGATACTAGACTGGCTTCCTTGACCAGACAAAGACCCTTGACGGAAGTGTGGGTTAGTATCTAGGAACTCTTTAACTCTATCTTCGATTGTAAAAAGTTCGCCTTTAGAGTTATATCGTACATTAGAATTATTATCAACTACTTCTATACGACCATCATCTGTATATTTAACTTCATCTTTTAACAAAGCCACCACTTGTGCTGGGCTAACTGCTTTGTTTTGAGATGCAACAGATAGAATAGAATTATCAACTTTTTCTTTTTAATCTGCATTTTATATCTTGAAAGTTCATCGTCTTTTTCTTTCAATCTATCTTGCATAATCTTTTCAAGATCAGCTTTTGTTTTAGCTTCTTCTAATTCTCTTTGTTTTAGAAGATCAGCTTTTTGTTTTTCTTCTTCTTGTATTTTCTTTTCAAACTTTCTCTGTTCAGCTTCTAATCTTGACTTAATAATATTATCAAGTTGCTCTTGTGTGAAAGTGTTTTGTTTTGGTGTCTCAACCTGTGCTTCTGGTTTAGATTCAGCTTGAGCTTCTGTTGGTTGCGTTTCAGGTGCAACAGCCTTATTTTCTTCAGACATTATTTCTCCTATATTATTAGTTCGCCTTCGTCATCATACCAATCAGGATTGACGTAAGACCATTGATGACGACAGTTATAACCACCACGAACAACTAAAGGGTCTCCAGCTTTTTTGCCTGACCAACTTCTTGATGTCCATAATCTTCTGACTTCATCAACTGTGAAAAGTCCATCTTTTCGTTTAGGTTTTATTACACCATTTACTATGTCTCTGCAAATTTTTCTTGTTGTAGGAATCACATCTCCATAGTATTTGACGAAAGTAAGACCAGCATCTTGAGCCTTATTAAAGTTTAATGTGGCATCAAAATCTCTTAATGAATCGTTTAATATCTGACCAGCATATCTTTTCATATTATCTCCAACACGATCTCTTGCAAACTTAGATTGTAATATTTGAGTATCTGTTTTTATAGATTCTTCTATTTTTGCAACTTTTTCTTGAATGGATTTTGGTACATCTTTGTTTTCATCTCTATATGGAAATAATAATTCATCTATTTCATCATTACCTTTTTAACTTTTGAAACTAATCTATTTATTGCTGGGTCATCTGAACTAGCATAAATACCATTGATTGTTTGTCTTAGTTCTTTTTCAAGTACAGCAAATTCACTTCCAACTAATGTATTCTGATAAACTTTTTCTGATAATCTTCTGGTAAAAGTATTGGAAACATCTTTAAACTGTGTAAAATATTGTTGCTTTAAATTTTGTATTAAAGCTAAATCTCCCTTAGTAAGTTCCTGAAATTCTGGTGGTATATTACCTATTCTCTTAAATGCTTTTTCAATTCTTTTAGCTTGTTTGTTAAAACCCTCTCTAACAACTGTATCTGACCATTTTAAATACTCAGTTTCTAAGATAGATTTGATTTGTGGTCTAATAGCGATTGCGGCTTGTAGTTCTACTAACTTACCATCTGTTAATGGGAGTCTTGATGCAGATGCAACAACTTCTCGTTCTATTCTGTCTAATGTGGCTATTAATGATTTATAATATTGTGCTTCAGCAAGTTCGATTTGCTTAATTCGATATTCCGTTGCGTCTTTGACTATATCTGCCATTCATCTATATTTGCTCTTGCTCTACTTCTTGATCTTCTTGTTGTGGTTCATCTTGTGTAAACTCTCCAACTTCAGCTTTTGCATCTATTTCTTCAAATATCTCATTTAGTTTTTCGTCATCATCTACAACTGCTCTTGCAATCTCTTTATCAACTTCTTTACTAAATGTTGGAGAACCAATATTTAATGCTTTTGCTTGTTGGTAATAAACTAAATCAGATGCGTAGTCTCTAATATTAAATGAGTCTGGATAATTTATTTCTCCATCAAATGTAGCATCTTGGAATATTGCATATAGTCTAAATAGTTGTTCTTCAGCTATTTCTAAATTATCTGCTTTTTCTGAAAGTCTTGCATTTAATAATTCAAATTCTGTTTGTAGTGCAACACCTGATGATACTTGTTGCTTAGTAGTTCTGATTGCCCCTGTGTGTGCAATCCTATTAATAGACTCAACTTTTGTATTAATAGACTCCATAATAGCTTGTAAGTTTTGACCAGATGGTTGTAGTAAATATGGTTTTAAGTTTGGTTCTAATTCTTCAGGCATTTCGATTACTGCACCAGCACCAGCACTAGCATTTACACCAGCAGTTTTTACTAATGATGGGTGGTTTGTTAATCTAATTAATTGTTCAATCTCTGAATATTCATTGTAAATAGCTTTTTGTAAATCTGCAATATCAACTAAATCAGATTGGCCAATGCCTCGTTTGTGCGATTTTGCATTGTATAAAATAACTGCTGGTATTTTGCCAATCTTATTTTCGGCAGTATCTATTAAAGTTGGTTCTGATCTATCATCTTTTAAGTAAATAGTATCAACTCTATCTAAATACCACATTCTAAAATAAGTACCGCCCTCTCTATCAACTTCTTCTCTGATTTTTAAAAAGTCTAAAGTGTACTTACCATTAAGTTCTCTTTTAAAGTTCCAATCAAAAACATTTTCAGGAGTTACAATTGAAACATATGGTCTTATTTCTTGATCTAATTCTTCTGCTCTTGTGTTTGTTGTAACATTTGGTTTATCTAAGATCATAAAACAATGACCATAAATGGAAGCATAGTTTTGAGCCTGTTTCATAACAGTATTAAAATTGTTTCCATCTAAGTCTGCATCTTTTAAGAACGATTCTAAACTAGGCTCATCTGCCATTGAACCAAAATCTCTACTAGCTTTTACTCTGAATAAGTATGATGAATAAATTTGAATAATATTTTTACAATGGTTATCACAAGGAGTGTTTGCAAGTCTTTGATTATATTCATTGTCTAATTCTAAATTATATCTGTTTAGATATTGTCCTGTCATAAAATCATAACCACCATTATATGATCTTATGTAGTACTCCCAGTTGTTTACTGACTCTGAATAATCTTTGTGAGTTTCGTATGCTTCTTGTCGAGTATATGCCATAACCTATTTAATAGTCCATCTTGTTGGTGGAGAAAACCTTGCCTGTGTAGTCAATGGTTTTAAATAGTCGATCATATAACCAAGAGCATCGTTCATATGGTCAAATCCATCTTCCTTGTCAGGAATATTTGTATTCTCCTTGTATATTTGTCTTTGTAAACCTTTTATCAATGTTTTGCAAGATTGTGAAACAAAAATATGTCTAACTCCATTTGAATCTTTGAGCCTACTATTAACTGCGTTTACCCTATCTCGAATTGCTGGGTGTCTGTGTTTTACCTTAACTTTAAATCCAGCATTTTGTAAGATTGATAAATCAGTTCGTCCACCAGCAGATGTTTTTCTTTGTCTTGATGCTGGGTCAGGGTAGCAAATTATTTGTGCTTTTGAACCATATCTATCTCTGATTTCTTGTACTAATTCATCTGTATTACTTCCATAAATTACTATCTCATCAATAAAATAAACCTTTTCTTTTTCAATCTGTGCAACACAAGCTGACATTGGGTCTACGTTAAAGTCGATTCCTAAATGCAAAGGCTTCGACCAATCAATTTCTTTAGGCTTAATAACATTATCAACTGGGTGGAAATTGTAATAAACAGCACCAGCATAATTTTCAAATGTACCCTCAAACTCTTGTCTAAAAGTTCTAATATCAATATCTTGTTTAGCTTGTTCTATTTCTTCAGGTGTAACCATTCCACCTTGAATAGTTGTGTATTGATAAGACTCCCAATCATCATCTTGTTTACCTTTTAAATACATTTCATAAGACCAGTTACCATAGCCTTTTGGAGTACCACAAAATAAAACATGACCTAATCTATCTGCAATACTTGCTCTTAATACTTCAAACCATGTTCGCTTATCTATGTCTGCAAACTCATCTAATATTAAAAAGTCTAATCCAGTACCCCTAAGTGAATCATAATTATCAGCCCCTTTTAATGATATTGTACTATTGGTTTTTCGGATAGTTATTGTCATGGTAGTTTCGTTAATGTCTTCTATCCAATTAAATTTATTTAGCATCTCTTTAAGAGTTCCCCAAACAATCTCTTTAGCCATTTTAAATGTTGGTGCTACATACCAAACTTTTCGATTAGGTTGAGATGCGTATTTCATCATCTCTGTAACTGCTAAATATGTTTTACCAAATCTACGACCTGAAATAAGTACTCGGAATCTTGCTTTGCTTTGACTTACTGTCAGTTGTGGTTTCGTTAGTGTGATTTTCATTACAGAAATAACTTATATATAATTTGTCTTTATCAACTTCTTCTTTCATATCAACAGAAAACTCTTGAATCAATTTGCCACCAGCACCTACACAATCTGACCAAGAATCATATTGAGTTGGTAGTGTCATTGTATTGTTGCAGAATCCAGTAATCCAAGAGCATACAGAAAAGGCTATAATATATTTCATCTATTCATCATTCTGTCTATGTGATTATAAATTCTACCAATCTGTTTATCTATAGACATTATTTCTTCTGATAGCATACCCATATGAACTTGCAATTCAACAACTTGTATTAATACATAACTTGATAAACCTAATAATATCGTACCTAATAATGGTAATACCCAATCATTTTTTTTCATTAGACCATGCCCATAATAATAATGCTACAAAAACTAAAATTGAAATACTGATACCGATTGAACAAAATATATCCCACATTATTTTTACCTTTAATGAACCAATAAAATAAACCTGTAAGAACTATCCAATACCATACACAATATGGGAATATAGTTGCAAAGTTTTTAGGTAATAATAAAAAACCAATCTTGTCTAATAACATTTCCATTACTTTGCTACCTTGCCTTTGTTGATTCCTTTTTTAATTACATAGTCTTGCGTACCATTAGCACCATGCTCTACAGACTTTTTAAGATTAACAAATATGTTCATCTCTTTGAGTCTCTTTTCTACTCTTGCTCTAAATGAATCTAGTATTTTAGTATCTCTCATTTTTTCTTCTTTCGTTTAATAAAAGTTTTTTCTATCCAATTAGACCAATCATCTATTTTACCAAAGAACCAAAAGAAAAATTTATCTATCATATCTTAAAACCTTTCTTCCAAGATTGTACCGCCCAATAAACAGGAGTGGTGTTTAACTGTTTACCTGATCTTCTTGCTCTTGCAAGAATTGGACGAAATCTCGCCATGAAAGACCTCTGTCTAGCTGGTATATTTTTTTGATAGATAACTGTTTACTACCAAATCTTACAACTTGAACTCTGCCTGTTTTTCTGTTTTTAACATAAACAGCAAATTTTTTAGAGCCACTTGGTGTTCTAAATGGTTTATTTAATTTAACAGTTCTACCTTTGTATTTAGCCATATAAGGCTAATATCATAGTTTAGGTAATTTTTTAAGAAGTTTATACCACTCGTCCTTATATTTTTATTTAGTGTTTTGTTATACAAGATCGCTAATTTATTTAGCTGATCTGTTATCTTTTGAAGAATCGTTGTCTCCATTTACCACAAATAAAATTATCTTTGACTCCAGTTGTCATAAATACACCACAAAATGATCTTGGATTACTGTACATTCCACAATTTCCACAAGCCTCTTTGCCTAATGCTTTTCTAAAATCTTGTGGCATCTGATATGGAATAAAAGTTCCGTCAGGATAGAAATTACTACGTTTCAATGATCTTCCTTAGTTGTTTAGATATTTCTAATGATTTGTTTAATTTTCTAAGTGCTATATCTCTTTGAATCTTTACCTTTTCGCACTCATCTCTAGCTTGATCTCTTTCTTGTCTTAGTTTTAAAAATGTATTCTCTCCAATTGGTTCTTTCATGTTATCCTCGTCCTTGTCTGTTATATTTTTTATATGATCTTTTTTCTGATTTATTCAAACTCTTTTTGTGTCTTCTTGGCCTTTTAGGTGGCTTATCTCTTGGTACAAAATGAGTGAATTTTTGTTTAGCCATTTACCTCATCAGCTTTAGCATCTATGATTAATGGCAAGGGTTCTACAGTTTGAGTAGTATGTACTTTGTCCACCATGTTAAGTTCATTCTTACTTAACCAGATTAAAAGTTTCTCATTACCCTTTAATGCTTTTTCCCACATCTTCTTTCTTAAACTAGCTTTACCCTTGTTTTTATTTTCTGCAACAAGATCGGCATATCGTCTTTGTAAAGTTCTTGCTGATATTCCAACAACAGAACCTATTTCTTCCTGTGTACAGCCTATCTGACTAAGTTTTGCAATAACATCTACATCTAGTTCTTTTTTGGGTCGTCCTATAGATTGTGTCTTAATTGTGTCTTTTGCCTTAGTTTTGTCGTTTTTCATATTCGATTCTTATACCTCATTTCCCCAACAATCCCAACCCTCTGATCTTTGTCTAGCAAATAGTTCTATTCTAGGTAAATCTCCACAAAGTTCTACTATTCTTGTTCTTGTAGTATCTGGTTTTCTACTGTGTTCTCTAATTGGCTCATGTATTACTTGGTGGACTCCCATAGAAACCCTTTTTGGTTTTCCTTTAGTTGCTAATAAACATATTTCATTATTTGCTCTAGTCCAATATCCAAGACCCCAAAATAAACTATCAGTATTTTTTGTTTTTTTTAATCCAACTAAAAGCACAAGTTTTATATTCAAAACCCCATTTTTCTATTGTTTTAATACAATCAATCAATTTAGGATAAGTAACCCATAAAAATAAAATACAATTATCATCTGCAATTTCATTTACAGGTAAATCCCATATTTCTTGCATAGACATAGTTTTATATTTTGAGGTAACATTTCTTTTTCCACCTTCTCCCCATGTTTGATAATGCCAAGCTGGGTCTGCATAAATAATATTATATTTCTTATCAGGAAAAGGTATCAAATCTCTATCCTTTTCATCTCTTTTATGCAACCAATTGGAAATACATTACGATCACTAAAAGTTTCATCATCATAACTTGCAAATGTCCATAGACACTTCTTATCCTTTTTAAAAACATATGCATTAGTGGTCATTAGGGCTGGTTTCATAGCCTCAAATTCCTTATCTGTAGCATGAGAGGAGTCTCCCAAAATATCTAGCCATTTAATCTCATAAAAATAATATTTCTTTTTGTTTATTGAAATATGTCTAAATTTTGACTTTTTTCTGACCATTTAATGTTTCTTATTGTTATCTGATTCAATTATTGCTCTGTAATATTCTAATTGTGTTTTTAATATTTGATTTTCCATACTTAAAGCAATTATTCGTTTTCTACAATATTTAAAAATTCGCAGTATTGCTTTCATTAATAGTCTTTCAGAGGCTCTTTTTTAAATTTATGTTTCAGATACTTCTTTCCGTCAATCAACAAGATATTATACATACCCTCTGTACCAATAACTTTTTCCTTATCCTCGTTGCTAGACCTAGTATTTAGTATTTGTGTATTAGTATTGTGTATTAGTACTTGTTGCGGTATGTGGGCTGTATGTGGTTGTTCCTCATCTACGAACTGATATTTGTCATAATTTACAAGGCTTATTAGCGTTACTTTTCGGCTCTTGTGGTTGTTAGTGGGCTGTAAGTGGGTCGTTCTAGTGGTTATCATTCGACGACGCACAAGCCGTAGTATGAAAGACCTCATTTCGCTGTATGTCATACCAAATCTCTTAGCAGTAATTCTTAAAGGCATAATCATTTCCCCTCTACGAACAAATATCTCATTATCTAAGAATCTAAGGGTTTTATCTTGATGTGATGCGGAACTGATAAAATATATCCAGCAACTACATTGAAGTAAGTTCTTAAATACAGGATTTCTCCATATATCTCTATAAACTAAAAATATCCTGATCGTTTAGACATTGTCTGCCTCTTTCTCAATCATTTCTATTAATTGTCTTTTTGAAAAGTTTTGTAATAGTTCGTGAATCTTAGATATAGCATCTTGTTGTTTTCTATATCTGATTGCTTTGTTTTTTCGTGTACTTCAATTATTTCTGGTAGTGTTTGGTCAGGCATTATTCTCTCCTTTGTTAAATAAATTATAAGCATCTTCCATTAATTCAAGTTGTTTATTAACTTGTTTTAATATCATTTGTTCATCTCCATATTTTTCTATAAATAATTTTTACCTAAGTGTATGGAGTCTTTTCCTAATCTATGGTGCATTTCACATAAAGGAATTGTATCAAAGTGCGATGGTCTAACTGATAATCCAGTATGTGATCTAATATGATGTACTTCTGCTGGTCGTCCACAACAAAAACAACCCATTTGAGATATTTTATTTAGTCTGTCTTTTTCTTGCTTTGTTGCCATACTATCGCTTGTTTACCATATTTAGTTTCTCGTCTTAAACCAGAGTCTATTACAAGATTAAGTTCTTGTAGTTCTCGACATCTGCCACATACAGAACTTAAAGGCATATCTAATTCATCTGCAATCTCATAATTAGTAGATGGTTTAGATTTTATAAACTCATAAACTAATTCTCTTTTAGTTTTTATTTTTGGCTTAATTGAGGCTAATCCCTCTTGTGAAGTTTTAGTATAATTTGCTGATTGATAATCAGTTTCAAATATATCTAATTGTTTCATCTCTAGTCTCTCTGTTATGACCAGCCCAAAGTAGAGAGATGACTTCAGGCTGATCGAGTTTAGTATGAAAAAAACTTATACTATGTCTTGCGACTCTCTCTTTATACATTCTTTTAATTTTTTCATAACTTTAATTGATTCGATTTGTATATGATTGATTTGTTATTTCAAGCTAATTCGCATTAAAGGTGCTAAATAAATTAAAAAAGTTAAAAAGCTAGGTTTTATGCGGTTTATTTAAGGTGTTTTTTATTTGACTATTACAACCCATATTATAGATTATCTGTATGTTTAAATTTAAAAAAAGGAGAGACAATGAAAAACTTAACATTAAAAACAATTAGAGAAAATTTTAATTTCTTTAAATTAAAAAATAGATAAAGAAGCATCTAATATCAGAGTAGTAGAAGAATTAGGTATTCATCATTCTAAAATTATCGTTGATTATATTTATGAAGATGAATTTAAATCTTTAAATAAATATGATGTAGAGTGGGTTTCGTTTGGTGTTGGTAGAGATGGATATATGTTTTACGATGTTGATGGAGTACAAGGTAGACATTATTTTGGAGAGCAAGACTATTCTGTAGATTTAGCAATAGCATGGTCTTATATTCAACAACAGTTAGCACCATATAATTTACATTCAGAATCTTATTATGGCAGAGATGGTATTTGTGAACAAATATCTGATGGTAAATCTTATGTAGATTTAAACGAAAATGTTTTTGAAAGAAAACCAAGTGAAGCTGTACAAAAGGCTTATAGAGATGCTTTTTATAGAGACTTCCCAGAATGTAGAGAGGAGAAAGCATAATGAGAAATAAAATAATCTTTGTTTTAGGTTTTGCATTTTCTGTTTGTTGTACAGTATCAGTTATGTTAGTTTGTTTTCATGTTTGGAGTGTACAATGAGTTATTACAGATGTGAAAAACAAATAATTGGAGATAGAATATATACCTATTGGTATGTTGAAGATGAACTAATTAATGTTTCATGGGAGAAGATATGAGAATACCTAAAGACTCTACATTTAGTAAAGAACTTTCAAAAAAGTTTAAACAGATTTTCCACCGAGATATGACTCTTGGTGGATTACAAGATTTACAGGACAATAACAATTTAGTTAGTCCTGTAGATACTTACTTGGAAAATCAAGTGAGTAAATTAGGAAAAAAAGATGAACCAAAAGAAAATGTTTCGTCTTCAAGAGCAGTACGACAAGAGTACACACAAGGAAAAGGTCTTGTTGGAAAGATTGTTGAAGCTGAAACAAAAGAAAAAGGATTTGGCATTTAGACTTCATCATATGAAGTACCATCAGCCAGTTCTTTAGAGAGGAAGATATAAAATGAAAAAAACGATACTTTACTTAGGGATAGTCTGCACTCTATTACAAGGCTGTTCTTACAAACCTATCATAGATACTGCTGGAAGATCAGGAACTTTTGATAGTGATAGAGCAAGTCTTATTACAGATGATAAATTACATTGTAAGACTCTTGCTGAAGATAATACTAATTTTGTGAGTAATATTTCATATTGGGTTCTTAGCCCAAGTATGGACACAAAGTTTGAGTCTATTTATAGAAAATGTTTAACCAAAAGAGGACATTCAGTTTTAAATTAGGAGAGAAAATGAATCAAAAAGATAATGGAAAAATACAAGTAGAAATCAAAACAAGCACTATTAGACAAGTTACTGAAATGGCTAAAATAATGTTGAATGATGGTATTTTATATGAAGACCACCCAATGACAGTTTTAATCAATGAGATTATTGATAGTGCAACAAATAAATTAAAAATAATAGCAGATAGAAAACATTAGGAGATAATATGAGAAGAAGAATAGATAATACACCAGAAGAAATAAACCAAACTGTAAAGGCTTTAGTATGTGAATGGGATATTAGCGATAAGCATAATGAAGTTGTGGCCACTAAGATTATTGGTCTGCAATTAAAAAAAATTAGGCTTGTTCGTAACCTTACCCAAACTAAAGTAGCAAGAGCCATATCTTGTACTTTCCAACAGATTCAAAAGTATGAGAGAGGGCAAAATGCTATAAACAAAATAAAAATGATGAAATTGTGTGAGTTCTTTGAGATTGACGAAACTTACTTTACAAAACCTCTTACTGACGCATATCTTACATTTTTAAAAAAAGAGAAAACAATGTATATCCTTTTAAAAGAGTGATATTACCAATGGAAAAAAGAGGAGAATAAATGACTAAACAATACCTAGAAAATAAGTTAGGTCATAAAATTAATTATGACCCCAATGGAAAAAGATATAGATACTATGTAGATGGAGACCCAAAATCAAGTGTTACTACAATAATTGGAAAAAGAACAAGACCTGATCTACAGAACTGGTATAAAAAAAATAGAGATGAATCTATTAAAGAGATCATGCTTTATGATAATCAACCTTTAGATAAAATTAATGCTTTTATTAACAGAGTTAAAGAAAGAGCAGAACAAAAAGAATCTTTTGGTAGAGATATAGGAAGTCAATTACATGATTGGATTGATATATATTTCAAAAGTAAAAAAGAACCTGTATTACCAGAATCAGAACCATTAAGAACTATGACTCAAAAATGGTTAAAATTTTGGAAATCACAAAAGTTTAAAGTAGTTGCTAGTGAATTACCTTTATATAGTTCTAAGTTTGATTGCTGTGGTACTAATGATGTAATTGTAACCAAAGATTCTTGGAAAGGCCAAAACGCAGTATTAGATTGGAAAACAAGTAAAGATTATAGTTTCGATCAAGCTATTCAAGTTGAGATGTATCGAAGATTTATAGAAGAAACAACAGACTTTAAAATACAAAAACTCGCTGTGGTTAATATACCAAAAGAACCTCAAAAAGAAGTTTCTATGTATATTATAAAATTAGATGAGAAATATTTTAAAGGCTTCAGGGCTATGCGATATATAGACAAACTTGAAAGTGAATTTAACGAAGAACTAAAACAATGGAAAAAGAAAGGTAAAAATGCAACAAAGAAATAAATACGATATGGCTTTTTGTGGATTGACTTTAAAACTTTATGAAACTGGTAAAAAAGCACCTAGTTATGAATATAGTGCGTCATCAAACAAATCTAAGTTTCAATGTAGTTTAACAAAAAAACTATATGGATTATCACAAGTTATGGATTGGTATAACACACCAGAAGTTCAGGCTTATGTAAGGGCTGGTTATCAATTAAAAGTTGGTAGCAAAATACAACAAGCTAAAGAAACTAAATATGGTGCTGATAGTGAACAAATTGTTACTTGGTTTATGGTAAAGCCAAGAGTACAACCAAATATTGATGGTATGAAACCTATCGGACAATCAATGCCACAATACAAGGAAGTTCCAATGACAGAGGCTCAACCATCTGCACCAGATCACGCAAAGCCAGTTGAGAATATGTCAGATATGGACGATGAGATTCCTTTTTAGTTATGACCAAACTTTCCGATACACAGGAAAAACTTATCAGCGAGGTTTACAATTTAAAAAAGACCTCGCTTATAAGATGGAAGAATTACAAGCTATGTATTTAGAACACAAAGTACAAAGAAACTTAATAGATAGTTTAGAAAGAGAGAATGTACATCTTAAACAACAAATTAAACAATTAGAAAAAGAAGCAGAGGAGATGTTATTATACCCATGATAATATTAGGAAAACCAATACACCGAAAAAATCATAAATGGATTATTTTATCAATTATTTTATTAGGAGTCGCATATGCAGTTATCAGAACAATTATATAACAAGCTAGAAGAAGCATCAAAAGAATGGGCTGAATGGCAAAAGAAAACAATCATCTTAGATGAAGGTCGTAAAGCAACATTTTCAGCTTGTGTAATTAAACATAAAAAGCTAGTTAATACTATGTCTGCCGCAGAGCATGAAGCAAGAATAGACCCTGAATATAAAAAGGTTGTTGAACAATATGCTGAAGCTGAAAAAGAATTGATAAAAGCTAAATATAATTATATGAACATCGAAAGATACCTTTCGTTGAAACAATCAGAGTTAAAAAGAGATTTAGCTTTGAATAATAAGGTTTTATAGATTCTGCATTTATAGTACTGTATATGCAGACAGAGTGGTCAGGGAGACTTGGCCACTTGCAAAAGAATTTTGGGTTTGCAGATGGGTTATAAACATTACCATCATGCTCTTTGATCCTACCCAAAATAGCTAGGGCAGTTTACTTCTCTCTCTTTCTGCCCTAGTTCAAAGTCAGATCAAAATATTTTAAATTAGTATCTTTTGTGATTTTAGTTTCTGTATAGTTATAATCTATAACTTCTAAATCTTCGTTCTTCATAAGTTCATATATTGCATTATGAAGTTTTGGTTGTTTGAGTAATATCTATGAATCTTAAATTACAAAATGTGCATAAGGCTTCCATCTTGACTCTACTTGAAATTCACAATCTATGATTACTGCGTCTATGTCCATTAGGACATATTAGGAATGACTTCATAAAGGCCACCGCTGTAGTGACGATAATTTCCATCATTAGCGGTTTCTCGATCACGCTGTCCAATATAAAAAGCATTATTGATGCTCTTCAGCAGGTGATCACGCGCACGCGTCATTTGACCAGCAAGGCTGAAAAAGTTCTTTGCA
>FUIF01017453.1_pt1 | contig 13517 bp, 12 predicted proteins | sample 1003461 | NCBI WGS metagenome assembly FUIF01 (sample SAMEA80401918, study PRJEB19352) | marine metagenome | reverse complement strand
CCTGTCAAGGACCAGGAGGCGGCCAAGAGTGAGCACCAACTTGAGGAGGCTCGAGAGTGGTACTCGGGCGTCTGGCGCTCCCGCCGAACACCTTGGAGCGAAACCGACCTCGACGCGAGCGAGATCATGATCCTAACGCGATGGTCGGAGGAAGACCTCGCGGGATTCGCTCTGCAGCGCTCGGAGTGGACTGGGGAAGAGTGGACCGTGCTTGCGATGCCTGCTCTGGCGTGGGGTGAAGACAGGCCAGAGTTCCCTAAGACGGTGCACTTCGTGCCGGATTGGCGAAAGGAGGGCGAGGCTCTTTGCGACGGCATTATGGACCGCGAGTTTCTGCTTGCAGAGAAGGGCGGCCTTACAAATACAGGACAGACGTGGCTCTGGAATGCTCAGTACCAGCAGCATCCACAAGCCGAAGAGGGCAGGCTGATCGATCCAGACTGGTTCTCTCTGGAGTTTGAGGAAGACGCCCCGGACTTCCTGCAGAACTTCCGTTGCTGGGACCCTGCGTTCACAGAGGCTGGCGGCGACTGGACTGCCGGGGGCCTCGCAGGCATCCACCCCGACAAGTCGATGTGGCTGCTCGACATGAAGCGAGCGCAGATCGAAGCGCCGGACGTGCGGGAGTGGGTTCTGCAGACGCAGAAGGAGGACCCGCGAAACACGCTGATCGGCATCGAGAAGGCGCACAGCGGGCTCGGCATCTTCCAGGACTTGGTGAGGAACGAGGACACGCACCCGTTCATCCATGGCATCCCGCCCACGGGAGGCGACCTGCTGGCAAGGGGTGCAGGCTGGCTCGCATGGGCGAAGGCTGGGCGCATAAAGATCGCCTGCAAGTACCGAGACCCAGATACCGGTGAAGTGAAGGTGCGCGAGTGGGCGCAGGCCTTCATCAAGGAGTGTCGCAAGTGGCGCGCGCTGCCAACGGACACCGACGATCAGATTGCTGTCATGTGGCTCCTGTTCGAGCTCGTCATGCGAACGCGTGGCGCTCTGATGGAGCAGAAGAAACCGCCCAAGAGGGGCACACCTGAATACTATGAAGACCTTCGAAGGATTAACTCTCGAGGATCTGGCCAAGCTAAAAAAGGCCGATCTCGCCGATCTGTTCGCTAAGTGCACCAAGACTGAGCTTCTCAGTCTGATCGAGGCTTACCGGGCTACTGGGCAGGACGCGCACGTGATCGAGCTCACGCCTGACACGTTCGCTGCTTGCGCCGGCGCGGTTGGTCGCATGGCTGGGGTTAGCCGGGTCAACGCGTTCCCAGACCGGATGCGCGACGGCAAGGACGAACACGCGTTCATTGCTGGGCGCAGGGGAGGAATCACCTACCAGATCAGGCGCAACGTTGCAGCCCGGACCGGCACGAACTTCCACGAGGAAGACACCAAGCGCAAGGCTGGAAGCTACCTGCGCAAGATGATGTCGGCTGCGGCGACCATGCAGTCTGGTGGTTACAAGGTTGTTGCGGCCAAGTGGGACGGGAATCCAGACACGATCGACTGGGCTGCGCTGGAGAGTGCCCGCGCTGATGTGGATACCGTGGACGCAGCTGAGCACTTCTGCGACTACCTTGAGAAGTACAAGGCGACCGTGCGGGAGCTTGCAGACCTTCGGAAGTCAAGGGATGCGTTCGACGTGGAGAAGCGAGTCTTCAATAGCGGCGACGACCTGATGATCCGGGTGCGATGCCCCTAAAAGAGTTCGACTGCGACAGCTGCGGCGCAGAGTTTGAGGACCTGATCGGCATGACTGCCGATTCCAAGGAGCCCGACAAGTGCCCGGAGTGCGGGTCGAAGCGGATTCTCCCAAGAGTAAGCGGATGTCGCGTCGTGACCAGGCTTGACGACTTCGATGACCCGAAAGACCGGCAGGTCGCGCAGACGATACAGAAAGAGACAGAAGAGATGCTGGAGGCGGGCCAGCTCAACGACTACAAGGTGGGCAAGGTAGCGCCCAGCAAGTATCGCCCGCGCATCAAGAAACGACTTCATTGAATCGCCGTGCTGACCAAGGTCGAAACCATACGCTCGAATCTCGAAGCATCCTATGATCCGGAGTACTACGCGTCCCTTTGGGAGCAGCAGTACTACAGCTTCGGACAGAAGACGCCCGGGGCCCCGCCGTCGTCCGGCGGCAAGATGCCGATCTGGCCCAACGTGCGGCCGAAGTTCGTAGAGACAGGCACCAGCAGACGCATCATGATCGGCGCGCTGATCTCGCTCGCACGGAACATGGGCAGCGACATCGTGCCAGGCATCGAGGACGTCGATGAATGGACCGCTGAGGTTCGCCGCCAATTCTGGCGCTCCCGATACAGGGGCGACACGCAGGACGGCGAGTGGATGCACGAGTTCGACTTTGCGTACGTGGATCTCGATACGCTTGGGTCATGCGCCGTTGAGTTTGGTGCCGAGCGTTCGCCGACGTCGGGCAAGCAGAAGATCGCCTGCAGGCACGTACCAGTGCTCCAATTCGGTTGGGACGCTCACGAGCGCAACCCTGCCAAGAGCCGATACATGTGGTCGGTTGACTACCTGCCGCGCGAAGAGGCGGAATACGTCTACGGCGAGAAGGCAGTCAAGGGCCACGTCATCAAGAACGCAGATTCCAGCTCTGCTCACTACCGCGAGTCTGTGCGGGTGATCCGCTACTACGACATCGGGATAGCGGGCGGAGAGCCAACCTGGGCGGAGTTCATCGGTGACTGGGACACCAAGCCGGTTCGCAAGAAGCGCAACCCGTTCGGGGCGATCCTGCCCTACGCAGTTGGCGTTCACTTCCTGCCGCCACAGATGCAGAAGCCGGTTGGCCGCGCGATGCTGCTGATGGGCACTCAGGAGTGGCTCAACGAGATCGAGCGCGCTGTAATGCGGCGCGTCAGGCGTGGCGGGCACGTTGACCTGATCCGATCCGGTGCCATCAACGAGGAAGACCTCGCAGATTGGGACGACGGTGAGATCGATCGCCTCAGGATCGAGGGCCCGCTTGACGAGAGCGCCTTCCAAAGGCTGAGCGCGCAAGGCGTCGAAGACGGGCTGCTGAACGCCTACGCGATGGCCAGCAGGCAGGCGGTGCAGGAGTCAGGGCAGTCCGAGATGGACTTTGCGACGACCGACTCCAAGAAGGGCACTACGCTTGGCGAGCTGGAGATGGTGCAGGCCAAGGCCCACGCCAACAGCTCGTACATCGTGCGGCAAACACACCTCTTCCTGCGAAGGGCAGTCGAGAAGTTCTTCGACCTGTCGATGATCGTTGATGAGCACCCGACCGAGATTGACGTTTTTGGCCGCAGCTACCTGATCAACGATCCTGACGAGCCGGATACGTGGATCGAACCGTGGCTCGAGGAGCCCGGGAAGGTTCTGATTGACCGGGACAGCGTGACCACCGAGGACGATACGTACCGCATGCAGATGCGCTTGCAGGCTCTCAGCGTGCTCCCCAAGATGGGTCTGGTCGGCAAGTACGTCAAGCCCAAGTGGTTCGCAGAGAACATCCTGCGCGCGATCGGCGAAGATGACACGAGCGCGGCGATGATGGACGAGACGAGCGTCCAGGACGAACCCGGTGCAGTGGCACCGACACAAGACGATTTGGCAGGTCAGCCGACCGGGCTGCCTGCCTAAAGGAGATAACTCCAAAACATGAGCGATAACGCAACAAGTCAGGCCGAATCGGCCTCGATCGGCGATGCGAAAGCAGCGCTGGACGGAACAGATGCGGTGCCTGATGAGGCACAGATGGAAGACGCCGACACTTCGGAGGAAGCGACCGATCGGGCCGATACGGAAGCCGAGAACGAGGATGGCGATGCTGGCGATCTGCCGGCAGACAACGAGGAAGCCGAAGAAGAGGAAGAGGGCACTGAGCCAGACCCTGAAGATGACCCTGACGAGGGCGAGTCTGATGAAGATGGTGAAGACGACCTGTTCCCCGACTTCAAGCTAGATGAGCGCATACAGGACCCGGAACTGCGCGAGGCATATTCGAGCGCCAAAGAGCAGCTTGAGGATGCCTACGACAACGTCACTGCCTTCTACGCGAAGCTGAACACGAACGAGCAAAACTTTGCTCAGCTCGTGCAGCTTGGCGACGCGCTGCTCAATGAGCAGACCGCGGGGCAGGGGTTGGTGCTACTCGATCAGGCCATGCGAAAGCAGCTTGGCGGCAAGGGCATTGCGGACTTCATGTCCGTGCCCCAGCAGCAAGCAGCTGCGCCACCCGAAGCTGAAACCCCAGACTCCTCCGGTGAGGAAGAGTATGTGGAGCTGACCCCTGCAAAAGTCGAAGAGATCGTCGCAAAGGCGGTTGCTGAGGCTATGAAGGGTGCAGCGGCTCCGCAACTGGAGCAGCAGAGGCAGCAGCAGCAGGCCGAGGAGCAGAAGCAGCAGTTCGAAGCGTCCGTGAAGGCTGTAGCACCCCGCGTAAAGCGGTTGGTGAAGCGCAGCTTCAACGGATACAGGCTGAACGATAGCCAGCTGACAGAGGCGATGCAGAAGTACCCCTCAATTGACCCGTTCGACGCGGTGAAGCTCAGATTTGAGCAGCCACTGCGCGACTTCGTGGCCAAGAAGACAAGGGGCAAGGGCAAAGCGCCCGAACTGCCACGCCGCAGCTCGGCTCGGGGCAAGGCCGCGAAAGCGGTCGAGAAGGACCCGACGAAAGCCAGCCTGTCGGACGCACGGGAAGCGCTCGGGCACTAAGGCACCTCACAATCAATCGGCCCACGGAGAAAGCTAATGAGCAATCTGTGGGATAACTCCCAATTCAACACGACCCGGTCGGCGAACCTCGTCAACTGGGTGATCAACCGAAAGGCGATCGCTATCGCCACGAAGTGGCAGGGCTTGCTCTATGCCATTCTCGGCCACCCGCAAGTCGGCAAGACGCCGATGGACGGGCTGACCTGGGACAGGCTGGAGCATCAGACTGGCAAGAAGATCGAAGCGAAGCTTCGCGCCGATCTTGAAGAGGTGGAGCCGATGGCGTTCGGCGCACCTGAAGTTGCTGGCCGCGTCCGCGCCTACAACAACAACATCTTCGGAAACGCCGAGTGGGACTGGACCATGTACGTCCACAACCACGACATTCCGAAGTCCGACATGGACATGATCCGTGGGGACGAAGCGAAGACCGAGAGTTACATCACGGAGCGCCTCGACCACGTGCTCGATTCCTGGCACAACAGGCTGGGGAACGACATCAATACGGATCAGGATCAGGGAGCAGACGGCTATGGTGGCTGGCCCTTCGCGGTCAGCGCCAGCGGTGTCTACGGAACGATCGATCGAGACCTTGCGGTCAACTCGAACTTCCGAGGCAACGAGGTTGACTGTTCCTCGAGCGATCCGTCGCTCAGCGACCTGCTCTCCGCTCGCCTGAAGGCTCAGGTGAACGGCGGCAACGCGCGTCTGGTGCTGGCAAACGAGGAGCACTACCAGACGCTGGCGGAAGAGATCCAGAACAAGCACAACCCGGGCATCGAGCCCAAGGATTGGGTGCGATTCGGCGGCGAGTACTACGCCTACGGAAAGCAGATTCTGCTGCTGGAGCAGCGGGCCCCGTCTGACGAGGTTGGCGTCCTGGACCCTGATACGTGGTGCTTCACTCTCAAGGAGGGCTCCCTGTCCTCAGAGGGCGTGATGCGCGACCCGGGCTCGGAGCACGGCTTCGTGCTGCCGTTCGATGCATACGGCGGACTCGTCTGCAAGCATCCCGGCGCAAACTCGAAGCTGATCAACTGCGCCTAAACGGGCGCAGTCGTTCCTCTCCTCCTGACTGGGTAAGGGGTCGCTCCATTGGGGCGGCCCCTCCTTTTTGCTAACAGGCCATGACTCTGCAAGATCAGTTCGATTACCTTACGCACTTCCTGGAGTTCGACCTCGACAACTTCGAGGGTGAATCACCATCTAGTGCCGAGATGGTGAAGCAGCTCAATTGGGCAAAGCGAGACATCGCTCGCAAACTCATGCTCTTCGAACCAAGCAGTGTGCTAACGCTCGACACGAGCGCCGCCCTGCATGACCTGAGCGATGTGTCCACGCCAAGAGTCTCTGTCGCCATCTGGAAGCCGACTCTCGTTGTCGTCGGCGGTAACGTGCTCTACGGCGCAAACAGGAAGCATGGCATCTGGTCGATGCGCGACCTGCAGCGCTCTTATCCAAACTGGCGGACCGCAACTGCCGCAACACCTCAAAGAGCTGCCTACGCTGGCGACTACAAGCTCTACCTCACCCCGTCCATCTGCTGCGCTCAGTGACAACTACGTGGCTGGCTACCGGATGCCGGCCAACCTCACGGACGGCGACCCCTCCAGCGAATCCTACGACCTGCCCGAAGAGGTCCACGAGGCTCAAGCCTTGATAGCCGCAACTAAGGCTGCAAAGCCGTTCGTGACCGAAGCCGAGGGCAGGCAGCGCCTTGCCGACTACGAAAAGGACGCGTGGGCAAAGATTCTTGAGGTGGCTCGCGAGAACGACGCTGCGCACGCCGGACAAAGCCGCCTCTCAAACAGCAGGTTCATTTCTGTATAGATGCCCGTGCACTGGAACTCCCTGGGGCCGTTCCTCGGCCTTGTTACATCGCTGTCGGATAGAGCCATCGGGCTCACTTATGCCGCCGACCTGCAGAACGTCGTGATTGAAGACGGCGTTCTTGACGTGCGGCCTGGATACCGTCAGTTCAGCGCGTCGCCTGCGGATTGGTTCCGCGCATACGGGCTTGTCTTTCTGCTTGGCGACGACGGGACTGAGGAATTCTTCCTCGTCCAACGACTCAACTCCTATGCTTCCAACACAGGGCGGCCGTTCTTTGTCACCGCTAGCGGCACCCGCACGGAGATCCGCGCGCCCGGGCCTACGACAGTCTCGCTGGGGGGGCTGACGAACCCGTGGCGTGCCTTCGTGTTCCAGGGGTACGCGTACTGCTACAACAAGGACGAGTCCACGAACCCTCTCAACCGGTACGTGCCGGGCGACGACGACAGTTGGGAAACGCTCAGCCAAGTCCCAACGCCAAGCACGGGCCTGACACTCTCGCTGGCCAGGCAGCCAGACGGCTCGACCGACGAGTACGAGAAGGTCAGCTTCGCAGGGCTCGCGCCCGCTTCGGAGATCACGTATGGCGGCGATGCAAGCAGCACGGGCAGCAGCGTCAACGCGAGTAGTGACGAGCTGACAATCGGGCATGTTGCGGACCCCGACCGGCCAAGCAGCTTCCAGTTCGGCTTCAACGACATGACGGTCGGCGATATCGACATGCAGGACAGGGACACCCTCACGTTCCCACTTCGCGAAGACGACGCATTGCAGATTTCCCCGAGCAGCATCGTCGTGGAGTTGATCGCGGACGACGGCACAACCACCTTTGCTCTCGACACATGGGCGGAGAGGGACAGTGACGGTGTGATCCGCGTGTTCGCTCAGTTCCCGCCGGAGAAGCAACTCGACCGAGCGATATGGGACGGCACGAGGGACATCCAGGTCTCCTACGACATCATCGCTGGATCGAGCACCGCCAACGAGAACGGGCTCATCATGGGCCAGATCACGATCGGCGGCCTTGCTGATTGGGTTTGGGGTGAGTGGAGGGCGCGCGAGGACCGCGGTCTCGTCTACTGTCGTGCTCGGCTACAGCTACTACAAGTCTGGCTCTGGCCTCGACTCCTCGATCGGTGGCGTGATTGAGTTCGAGCAGCGAGCTTGGCAGGGCGACTCCTTCTACGTTGACGGGCAGGCTCGCTACCTTGGGCTCATCCCGCTCGTGACAGCGACGGTGTCTGCGGACGCTGGTGTAACGCACACGCGTCTATGGGCGCTTACCAGCGCAGATGACACGTGGAGGCTCATCAGCGCGCTCGATGACACGGTCAGCCTCGAGCACACCCTCAACGTTCCGTTTGCCGAGTTGACGAACAAGCAGAAGCATGGCGACGAGGACAATGCGCTCAGCCTCGACGGCGCAAACATCAACTTTGCTACCCCGTTCAAGGGCTGGGTGGTCTGGGCGTACGACGATGGCCGCCAGAACATCGTGCACTCGTGGGTAGGCGACCCGCTGCGTATCGCAGAGGTTGACGCGAAACTGACCGAAGCCAACCGGGGCGAGACGTACACGATGAGCGACAACGAGGCGGACAGGCCAGTTGCCATGCACCGCGCCGACGACGCCCTGATCATCCTTGGCAACCTCGGTGTGCACGCGCAGGTGCACCGCGACAAGAGCGTTGGCGCATCAGGCATGAGCCCTCCGAAGCAGCTGCCGCAGAGCAAGGGCACGCTTGGGCCGAACGCGAGCTGCAGGTGGAGGAGCGACGACGGCTACGCGAGCGTGGTCTTCGTGGACAAGAACGCGACTGGCATCTGGGAGGTCGTTGTTGACAACAGCTTCGATGGCGAAAAGGGATTCCGCCTGAAAGAGCTCAACGTGTTTGCCAGGAACATCCTGGACTGGCTGTTCGATACCAACCCCACGCCGTTCAACGGGCAGGATTTCTGCCACTGCGGGGTTGATGAGCGCACCGATTCGCTCTGCATCGTCTATGGCAAGCGGATGATTCGGATGCGCCGCCAGTCACTGGTCGATGGCTCGCATCAGTGGGAGAAGCACGACTTCAACGTGACGGACGACGGCGACGCCGACGACTACTACCGCTACTGGGCGTTCAGCCCGACGCAAGGCATCAAGGCTGTGCGTGATGGCCGCGGTTCCCCAGACTTCGACTCGGGCCACATCGACGAGGTCTTCTATGACTCGACCAGCGACTGGGATGAGATTGATGGCGCAACGCGCGATGGCGGCGCCGCGATCGCTACCGACTCCGCCTACTGGCGCTCCAAGGTGTTCAGCGGAACGCGCCGGCGAGCCAACCACTTCTACATCGACAGGGAGACGCTGACCGACCGCCCGAAACTCAAGGCGATCAGCGACAGGCAGACAGCCACCAAGCAGATAGGCAGCGGCAAGAAGTTCGGTCGGTTCGGCCCGAAGCAGACGGGTTACAACCACCAGTACGAGATCATCCTCCCGGCGGCGGGCGGCAAGGTCTACGGCGTGCGCATCAGGGAGGACGGGCCGATCGGCTCGCGCTTCAACGCGTGAGGGTTGAGACGGATGCCACAGAGAGCGCAGCAAGCCTCCGGCTTATCGAAGGCGATGCCACCGTGGGAGCAGTGGAGATCGAGGTGCACGATGGCGTGCCATTCGCCTTTGGCTGGTGGGTCAACCCTGGAAAGGGCCATGGCGCGGCGATGCTCTACAAGGCGGCTATCCAGTGGATGCGCTCGCAGGGCTATGCCACGGCGGCGATTCACGTGGACGCAGGCAACGACAGATTGGCTGATTTCTACAAGAGGCTTGGGTGGGAGCCAGCATCCACCGTTTTGACAAAGGAGATCCAGTGATATGAGCATAGGCAACGTACTAGCGGCTGCGGGCATGGCCCTTGGCCTCAAGAACTCAAACGACAACCGGAAGGCTCAGAGCAAGGCCAGCGATGCCGCGTATGCGAAGATCGAGCAGCAACAGCCGCTCATCGACCGCGCGATCGGCATCATGGACAAGCTGAGCGGCCTGGTCTCAAGCGCAGAGCACTCAGGTCTCTTCGACCCGGAGGCTCGAATTGATGCGAAGGCGCAGGCCCGCGAAGAGTTCTACGGAGACTTGCGCAACAACTCTACCACCCTTGACCGCATTGCAGGCTTCAGGCCTGGCGATACGGCCTCAGAGCGCCGCATAGCCGCTGTTGACGCTGCAGAGCTTGACCAGAAGCAGCAGGACGAGCTTGATGCGCAGAGGGGCGCATTCATGGACAACATGGCGGCGTGGCAGGGCACCAACCCTGAGTTGGCTCTTGCAGGGGCAAGCACGCTGGGGCAGTCCGCGCGAGACGGCTTGGCGTACTCCGCCTCTATCCCGCAGCAGAACCCGGCAGGGCTGATCAGCGGCGTTATGCCCTTCCTTGATATGGGCGGGGGTGGAGGCGGCAAGAGCCTGCCTTCGCTCGACCAGCTGGATCGCGTGCATGGGTTCGTGAAATCGCTGCCTGCGTGGGCGGGAGGCTTCTAGTGCTACAGGGCAACATCCCTCGCAGCGGGAGCCCCACAGACCCGCAAGGCTCAGTCATGGGCCCGATAGGCGAGCCGCCTGCAGCGACGATCGACGGCGACGCGGCTGTTGGCGATGCAACGCGGAAGGCCATGGAGAGCGTGCAGCAGATGCGGCCGCACATGAACTTCGACTTGAAGGAGCATGTGCCACCGCACCTCTACAGGCTCCTGAGCACATGGGGCACGTCGCAGCGCCTGACCGACATCATCAACTGGGCTGGCGAGAAGATAGCGGGCGGGATGACCGTTGAGCAGCTGAATGAGGAGCAGGGACGCAGAGGGCAGAGCGCGATGGCTCTTCGGCTGCTGGAGGACACGGCTGAGCTCGATGACGCGGGCTTGGCTCAGGTCTGGGACAGCATCTCCGAGCACATGGGCGAGCGCCCGAACATGCCGCTTCCCAGCGAGATGCAAAGGCCGGGCGAGCAGGGGTTGATTGCAGCGGGCATAGCGGCCCTGTTCTCCCCTGACTATGCGTTCGACATCCTGCAGGCACCGCTCATCGAGCAGTACCGGAGGAAGGCAGAGCGCGACCAAGTGGCGCAGATTCAGTATGCCGATGCCCTGCAGGTCTGGAAGGACAAGCTTGACGGCCTGCTGGCACACGCTGATGCGTTCAGCCGGCGCGACATCGTCCGCTTCCAGGAGAACCGCAGGAGCATTGAGAATGAGCTGCAGCGCCAGCATCAGTTCAGCATGGAGGGCACGCGGCACCGGAACACACTGACGGAGATTCAGGAGCGCGGCGCTGTTGACCAGCAGCGCAGAGATGACGACCGAGAGTATGCCGCTGGTCAAGCGGAGCGTGACGTGCAGACCTTGGTTTCGCTTGGTGTGCCGGAAGAGCAGGCTCGCCAAGATGTAGCTGACGCCGTCTTGGGCCGTGAGAACCCCACGCTTGAACTCGAGCAGCACCGTGAGTTTTTCAAGCGCATGAATGGTCGAGAGCCGTCATACGACGAGCTCATGAACCAGGCCACAAATGGCCAGTGGGGTGACCGGCTCGCTAGGGCTGACGAGCGCAACAAGAAGGTCGAGTGGTTTGATGTGCAGGCCCAGGCTGACGTAGATGCAATCTACAGCAGGATTTGGTCGAACGAGAGGGCGGCGGAGACTGCTGCGCAGAATGCGCAGACCGGCGCGGCCAGAGAGGCGCGCTTGGCGGCAGATGCTGCGCGTGGCGAACTCATCGGAACCATCGATAAGCAACTCACCAGTTTAAGGTCGCAAATTGCAGCAAAGCGAAAACTGGTTGATTCGCTACTCAGCGAGTACCGGGAGAAGCTCGAAGAGGATGTCGAAGAGGATGTCGATGAGGAAGCGGCAGAGATGGTGCTGACTGAGATGATGGCCCAGCGGGCTGCGCTGCAGGAGCTCGAGAATCGGGAAAGCAGCCTCATCGGTGAGCGAGACGAGCAGGCAAGTCAGCTCGGTGGGGCTGAGCTGTCCGGCAGGCCGAACTATGGAGGCCAGTCAACTGAAGACGCGCCCCAGGCGCGATTGGCCCCGGTTGATCCCTTTAGGGCAGACCCGACCCTGCGAGGTCGCATCGGAAAGTAAGTGAGACAGCAGCGCACTAACAACGAGCAGGCATTGCAGATACTACGAGGTGAATCGCCCGTGCAGAACACGGACTTCAATCTTCTCTTCGGATCAAGGTTTGGCGAGGTGCTCAAGAACCTTGAACGGCGCACGCCGATCCAGAAGGCCGGAATTGACAAGGTGCAGGGGAAGACGCGCGGGCGCAAGAACGCTGCAGGTGCTGTCCAGCCCATGGGCAACTTCACGCAAGCCATGAAGAGGGCAGAGCAGATGGCTACCAGGCTGGGAGTAGACCTTGGCACCATGAAAGGCCGGACGCATGATGGCCGGCAGGTGCGCTCGTACCTGTGGAGCCTGACTGACGGCGGAAAGTCGGAAGTGACCGACGGAATGATTACGGACGCATTATCCAAAGTTCAAGATCGCCAGGGCCGCATCGACATGGAGCAGCGCATCATGCGCTACCGGGCAAGGCGCGATGAACTCCCCATCGATAAGGCCGCACAGAACCTCATCGAGGAAGGCCGCACGGAGCGCAGTTCCATAGCAGGTTCCGAAGGTGTTCCTGGCTATGGGAGGCCGCTACTGTCTGCTGCTGACAGTGATGAGCGAGCTGCAATAGAACGCAGGCTTGCGGCGCGTGATGGCAAGGACGTGGGCAACATCCACGACCAAGCGCAGCGAGATCTTCAGCAGCACCAGCAAGGGACTCGCGATGCGTTCCTGGAGACGCCTTTGGGGTCGGCAATCCGGAAGGGCGCTGATATCTTTGAGGGGCCGATTCTGCGGCTGATGGATGACGAGACGCGCAGTGCGACCAAAGACGTCCTGTCCAGCCTGCCAGTCGAGATGACGGCCAATGTACTGCCGTGGATCGCAGAAGGTATGGAGGTCATAGCCAACCCCGACAAGACGCTCAAGGACAAGGCAGGTGCGTACATCAACATCGGAGTCGAATTGCTTGGCGGCGGCATCGTTGGCGATATTGCTGGCGGTGGAAAGAGGCTTGCTAAGATTCTGGCGAAGGGCAAGGACATCTCGCCCAAACAAGCCGCAGCTGCTCGCAAGATCATATCGGAGTTGAGCGATGAAGAAGTTGGCCATGCAGTTGCGGAAGCAGCAATGCAGCGTGCGCCCGCTAGTGCAAGGCTTGGCAGCGAGGGAGGAGAGGTAGTAGCCAATGCGATAGAGCCCTCTGAGGCGGCACGCGCATCTGTGGGGAACGCAAGGCCACTTGGCCAGCGCGGTCGCAAGGGGATTGGCGAGGACGCACAGATACTCATCCCCGACCCGCCGATCAAACCGGACCCTATCGCCTCCAAGGAGGCCCCAAAGCTTCGGGACATCTCATTCAACGCTGCGAAGGGTACAGGTGTACATATCGTAAAGGGTGTTGGCCGCCGTAAAGGGACTCTCGGGTTCTATGCGCCGTGGACGGGCGGCGTGCACATTCGATTTACCGGCGACATCCCAGTTACCGCGCACGAGATCGCACACGCGCTGGATGACCGATTCAAGATTCTTGCCGACGATTTTGGAAAGACGCGCAAGGCAGCACGGTTTGACGATGAGTTACTTGTGCCTGAGCTGCTGCAAACTTCCGCACCGAGTTACAAGCTTTGGCAGGTTCGTGCTGAGGCCCTGGCAGAGTGGGTGCATGCATATGTTCTCAACCCAGACAGGGCTAAGAATCTAGCGCCGCGCTTCTACAAGCACATGCAACAGTCGCTTCCTGACGATGTGTGGAAGGAGCTTGACAGGTTCAGCGAACAGTCTCGCAAGTGGGCGGGCTCGCCTGCGCTCGAACAAGTCAAGTCCAATATGGAGTTCGCGCCTCCGGGGGCAGTAGAGCAACTGAAGGA
>FUIF01001810.1_pt1 | contig 13530 bp, 25 predicted proteins | sample 1003461 | NCBI WGS metagenome assembly FUIF01 (sample SAMEA80401918, study PRJEB19352) | marine metagenome | reverse complement strand
ATCGCAAAGGACATTTACGAAAAGGCATACGGCGGCGAAGTCCGAAAGGCCAAGTGGTACTGTCCCACGGAAAAACGCTGGTGGATTGAAGAGACTCGCACCTGCTACGACCCTGCGGCGTTCATCATCCGCACCCCCGACCACGCCCTTGCTCTCGACACCGAAGGCACAGTCGTTGTTGATACTGCTCCCCGAAAATCCGACAGGCGAACCATCACACATGTGTACATGGTGTGTTGGGGCGAGCCGCAGAAGTACGAAGAATTTGGAGGCTGGGTCGAAGATTGAGGGTAGTAGTGTTTAGTCGGGCCACCGGAACCTTTAAATAGTAGGACATTGTACTCTATTTGTAAGCGGACAAAACCGACAACACACCGAAAAAACAAGGAAGGAAATAACATGCAAAAAATACACATACCGAAAAACATTGAAGAAGAATTTTGGGAGGTCACAGACCCCACCCAATTTGTGAGAACATACAACGCCCTGCGACGACGATGGCGACAACGAAAGAACAGCGTACAAATCAACTTGGGTACCGGCTACTCCGCCGACGGCTACTGGTTTGACATGACGAACAAGCAGACCGAAGAACTGCTCGCCAAACACGCCAACGCAAGACCGCACCGGTTCGCAAATTGCGTTTCAACTCCCGCCGTCCGATTCAAGGTTTCCCGATGGGACATTTCCGTTTGGTGCTACCACGAAACCGACGACACCCGCAACAAGGACAACAATTGGGGGCGTGACGAATGAAGAACGAAAAATGGCACTGTTGCGAAGCCTGCGGCCATGACGCTCCATTATCCGAGTTGAATGGGTACCTTTGCTGTTGGCACATGGAGGTGACAGAATGACGAAAGTGTACATGTCTTGCCTCTCATCCTACAACAATGGACTGCTCCGTGGCGCATGGAGAGATGCCGACGAATTGGAAGCAGGCAAACGCCATCCCGGAAGCGGCGAAGAATGGGCGATTCACGATTATGACGGCGTTCCCAACATGGGCGAGCATCCCGACATTGAGTTCCTCATCGAAGTCATGCGTTGCATCGAAGGCTACGAAGACGGGTCATTCTTCCATTGGTTCAACCATGACTCGTGGAATATGTCGCATCTCAAAGGTGAACTTGAAGACCATTTCCGAGAACAATACTACGGAAAATACGACTCACGCAAAGCGTTTGCCGAAGAGTACGCCATCGAAGTTGGCTGGCTCTCCGACCCACTCACGCACACCAACCCTCTCTTGCGGTACATCGACTTTGATTGGTATTGGAAAGCCGACCTGCGCCACTCTTTCACCTACTCCAACGGTCATGTATGGAGCATTGGTGATGATTCACATTCACGCCATCAAAACCCTCGGTCAAAACCACGAGGCGGCAGAACTTCGTGCGATTCCGGTCCCACCCGAAGAATCATACGAAGAATCACACGACATTGTGCGGCTGTACAATGACGAAGACCACATCATCGACCTTGAACAAGCCACAAACCAAGTTCTCGAAAAAGGCTCCGACAAAGAAACAAAGATTTTCTATTGGTACAAAGTTGACCTTGAGAGTGACTTCGGATATTGTGGCTTCATCTCCGTCAAGAGCCTCGGCTCCGCAGACCACGAATGGGCCAAGCAAGAAGCAAGATACCGAAGATGGACTTCCGTAGGAGCGTGTACCCGATGAACGGAAGAAAGGATTTGACGATTGATATTCTCGAAAAAGTAATTTCCGAGATGATTGGTCCCGAAACCAGCGACGACGGGGTGTACCTGTCCGACCGCAAGATGTGGGTTTCACAGGTCAACATCATACGCATGACATGTCAAACATGCGGCACCGAATTTGTCGGGCCGGACTACAATGTGTATCACATGCTCGCCACGCACGACTTTGGCCACCGCAAGGAAATGGAAATGGCAGAACTCAACGCTGTGATGGGTGACGACGACGACGAACCACAAGAAGGGGGTGCAATACTTTGACGACAAAACTAACTAAGAGATGTATGCAAGAGATGCACGAACTCATGTCGTACCACTCACGAGTTGCGAAGAAGCCTGTCCCTTTCACACGCGAAGAACTGTACAATTTGATGGAGAAGGTTTGGCCTTATGTTTCAAAATCACCACTGCACCGCAACTTCCCGTCAAGCGGGGTGTGGGCGAAGTACATTTCCATCAACAAAGATATTGTTGCCACAAGAGTATTCGGAATGGAATATAACAACACTGTTGGCATGGTCAAAACAAATCACATTCACTACGCAGTCCACCTTAAAGGACAAGGGGGAGCGCAGTGAAACGGTGTGTGTGTGTTTAGTCGCCCTACCGAAAGACTTAAATAGTAGGAAGATGTAGGTAATTTGTAGGCGGAACAAGCCGACAAGCCGATAACGCACTACACCAAACACAAAAAAATACAATGAAAAAACAGGAAGTGAAATGATGACAAGAATGATTGCCGCATATATGACGATGGGCCAAAAAGCCCGTGGAGACACAACCGCCGAGGTGCTTGCCAACGCTGGCATGGACTTCGGTGTGAAGACCGAACCGCTGTACACAGCACAGGGCCGAGAAGTCCGAAGCAAGTTCAAGCGAGTCGCAAGAACAGACAACGACCACACGCTGGGAGTCGTGGGTAAAACCTACAATCCCCTGCAAAACGAAGAACTGCTTGCGATGGCCGACACCCTTGTGGGTGAAGGCGAGATTGAATGGGACCGAATAGGGATGATTGACGGAGCTCACGCCTTTACGCATCCTTCGCCCTGCCCGACTCCTTCCGCATCGACGGATGGGACGACCTCAACCAGTACATCTATCTTACGAATGCCCATGATGGCTCGCAAGGTGTGCGCTGTGTACCGACGAATGTTCGCCTTGGCTGTACCAACCAGTTCCGCCACGCCATGTCAAGCCTCAAACGGGCTGGCATCAACCCTCGTGACCTCTCAATCCGGCACTCATCGAAGATGCACGACCGGCTTGCTGAAATGCGACACGCCATCCGACTGACCGACACGCTCAATCAAAATTTTGCCGACACTGCTGGCGAATTGCTGACCGTCGAAATGGACTCTGTTGACAGGGCCGAATACTACATTGATGTTCTCGGCCTCAAGACTGACGACAAGTTGCGTGATGCCGAAAATGAACACGGCCTCAAGACTCGTGGACTCAACACCATGAATCACCTTCTCGCTCTTGAGAAGACTCGCACCAACAACACTTCGGCGATGCGTGACACTGCTTGGCAGTCGTTCAATGTCGTCACCGAATACATCGACCACGCATGGGTCCACAACGCCGCTGGCACCGTGAACCAAAAGCGCGTCGAATCCGCCGTCCTTGGCGTCGGTTCCAACACAAAGGCAAAAGCATGGGATGAGGTGGTCGCCCGAATCATCGCTTGAGTTGCCGATGTGACCGTGAATGACGGCCAGCCACAATGCTTGCCCGACACCAACACATTCCAAACACAAAAAACAATGGAGGAAAAAATATGTACACAATACCAAAAAGAGCAAAACAAACAGCAGACATACCAGCCGCAGACCGCAACGAGTGGGGCCACCCATCCGTCAAGTGGGCTTTCGCAGGCTACGCAGACGAAACCGCATGGTGGGTGAAGGCATGAAACCACCCTACACCATCTCTCATGCCATGTGGACTGACTACTACGCTGTCCAAATGTCCGGCAGAATCAACATGATGTTGCACCCAAATGTGAAATACTTCATGTCGCACAACGCTTGGAAGAAGTCATTCGACCACTTTGAAACAAACGGCCAAACAGACGACCTTATTATTGAGGTGAAAGTATGACCACCTTCGTTCCCGCACCACGAGTACGACTTCAACGCGAGAACTCGGTCAACTGTCCCAACCACCTTTGTCCCGAAAATTCGCTGTCGCTTGAGTGCACATCAACTTCAACACCACTGCTGGCAAGGTTCACTGCTTCCAATGCGAAACGCTCATTGGTGAGGTGATTGAATGACCACCTTGACTACAATTGACAACTTCGACACCGGACACCTTCGCTCGGTACAAACGGAGCAAGACGGAACCAAGATTTACCGATTTGCTGTCACCGAAAAAATGACTCGGTACGCTACCGTCACCGGACCAAAATCCGTTGCCGCCGCCCGTGAGTACATCGAACAAAGCGGGTACTCTTTCGGGTACGGCGAATACGCCGACGACGGCGACTTCACCTTCAACGGCGACCATCAACCGGACTACGAAGGCACAAGCGAACCACGCCTTGAAGCGCGTGGCGTCTTCTCACAGTGCATGTTCTACGGTCGTTCCATGACCCCACCAGCCTCATACCCCAAAGAAAAAATGAAGTACATGGCCGGTTCGACAGCATTCCAATGGGAAGAGGGGATGCACACCTTCAAGTCCTCTTTCGGTCGCCACCCCCCCCAAGCACCCAGCCGTCAAATTCGTCACCTGCAAGAAATTGGTTGACGGTACCACCCGCACCGCCTGCAAGAACTGCCACGACCGACTTCAAACCGGCTGGCGAATCCTCCAACCACGAGCAAAGGATGGTGAAGAGTGATGGCAGTCGGCGACAGAACAGCGAAGCGACGCAAGCAAATCACCGACCGACTTGCTTTTTCCCTTAAAGAAAGAGGGAACCCTTGGCTCACCACTCGTGGTATGACGGAAATACTTTCCGAGCAACGAACAGGATTGAAAAAGACTCGTGCCGTTGTCAACATGCGCTACATGCCAACCACTCACCAACTCGCAAAGTTCGTCAAGTTGGATGGTCGGTTTGAAGAAAACCCAGCAGAAAAATTGCGACAAAAAGAATACCGACTAAAGCAGTCTGTGTTCGATTCAATGGAGGCCAGCCAATGACCCTTCTTAGTCGCACAATCGAAAGCCTTATAAACAAAGGCTCACATGATGATTTATTGGAGGAATCACAATGACACAGACACAAAACGAATGCGAACGCCAATGGGGCGATGGAACAAAAGAGAAGAATTGGGTGCGCCGCATTGATGTGGTGTTGGCCGATGAGCGAGTCTCAAAGTACCCCGCCGTCAAGCGACGCCTACAAAAGATGCGACGACACGCCTTGAAGTGTGACCAAGAACGCCTCGCACATATTCAGCAGTGCAAGGATGGTCTTTACACAAACACCAAATGGTCAAGCCAACGAAGCGCGAATCAGCACTTCGGGCGACAAAATTCAAACATGTGGTGGTGTTGTCCGACCAAGAATCGCAAACAACACGAAGCATCATGTCCCTTCTGTCAAGACGATTGGAGAACTATCGGTAATGTTAGCGAAAAACTAACATCGACTTGGACAGAATCGGATAATGTCGCCGAATCTTGGAACGATTTGACAACCCCGACTAACCCCCACAGTTCTTTGAAAGGCGTGACTCACGACTTTAGCGACCCCGCCATCCAAGCCGCTTCCCGTGACTGCGTAGTTCTTGCTGGTGTTTCATTCTTCATCGGCAACGATGGAATGCAAGACAACAAATTCTATCTTGTTCTCGTTGACGGCAAGTTCGTCAAAGTCTATGCGGAGTTGGGCGAATGATGATTCTATTCACCACCGATGCTGATTCACCACAGTTCTTCGCCGGTCTTGGCAGTCCGTGGCGCATAACCACGGACATTGAGTTCGCTGTCAAAGTTGCCGATTCAAACCGAGAACTTTACCGCAAGGGTCTTGAAAGGTACACCCAACTCACTTGGAGAGCCGCCCCTCTCAAAGAACTATTGCCTAAAAAGTTCTTCTCGTGTGCCAAGTGTGCAATCTCTTGGTCGCACGAAGAAGCCATGTGCGCCGTCGCAGGTGGAGAAAATTTGGTCGTGTTTGGTCCCGAAGACTTCGACATTCCCATCGGGAGCAAGTTGTACAACCCAACAGAACGCCAAGCATTCGTCAACGCAATCAAGAGTCCGGCACAATGCCAGTCGTGCGGTGACTTGTTCTGTTCCGAACACAAACCCAACACTCGTGGTAAGGGTGCCAACCTTTGCCAAACCTGCTACAAGAAGCAGAAAATTGCCGAAAGAAAAAGCAGGGAGGGGCGAAGATAAACACCCCTCTCTCTCTTAGTCGCCCCACCAACAACTTTAAATAGTAGAAGGTTCTACTTAATTTGTAGGCGGAAGCCGATACCCAAACAGGAGATATAACCATGAAACCAAACACAGAAAAAATTGACCAAGTGCTAAGAACATACGATTACACCGAAAACCTTGCGAGGTTCATCAACTGCGATGCACCGCCGAGGCTTCGTAATCGCTCGCTTCTTTGCCATGCCCGACCGATACGACCTAATGCACTTTGTTGACGGAGACAACTACGAAATCGCACACCAAGCACTCAACTACGAACACACCAACATCACCTTCCAATACGGTGTACGACACGAAGGTGTGTTTGGGCCAAGCGGCTACCGACAGACCATCAGCGTGATGCTCACAGGCGACCCGTGGTGCGATGTGGTACCAATCAACGACTGGTCTTTCAGCCTCAACCACCCCGACGCAGTGAAAGAAGAAGTCAACAGACTTCGCACCGAACTGCTGTCCGACGAAGCCCTTGAAGAAAAGTTGGGGGAATACCAATGAACACCCACCCTACCCGCTTCACAAAGCATCTTCAAGACTTGCTTGACATTAACAAGCAGTGTACCAACGATGTACAGGCTGTCGCTCAAGACGCAATCAAAATCATCACAGAACTATGTCACAACCTCGGCATGGACCCAGCGACTCTCACAGTGCCGCTCGTGAACCGCCTCATACAAGCCCACCAAGATGCCATCGACAAAGTACAGGAGTTGGATTGATGAACATCTTCGCACTTTCCGACTGCCCCGTCAAAGCGGCTCGCATGGTATGCGATTCTCACGCAAGCAAGATGTGTGTCGAAAGCGTACAGATGCTCGTTTCGGGCCTGCTCAACAACGGCGCACCTGCTCACAAGATGCCCCTCACCAAGACGACCGGCCAGCCACACAAAGGCGGGTACAAAAATCACCCAGCAACAAAGTGGGCCTCCGAAAATGTCAGCAATTGGATTTGGCTTTTCAACCACGCCCAAGAACTATGTCACCAATTCCAAGTACGATTTGGTAAAATCCATTTTGCCGAAGAACAATTAAGGCAATTGAAAGGGGCAGTGGTTTGGACAGACTACATACCCGAAGCAAAAAGAACACCGTTTGCTCGTTGCCTCAACCAATCCCAAGACCGCAACCTCGACCTGCTCGACACTGAAAAGTACAGCGCAGTCGATGCCTACCGCATCTTTTATATGCGAGAAAAGGCTGGCTTTGCTCGTTGGGACAAGGGTGTACCTGCGCCGTATTGGTGGAACCCGACGGAGGTTATTTGAATGGCACGAATCAAGCGTCTTGCTCTAAAAAATCGAATCATCAAGATTCTCAAAGAGAATGATGATAGAATTATTTCCGCAAAAGAAATGAAGGACTTGCTCATCGCCTCCGGCTTGAGTTCTTCATACATACCGACTTCCAACGGCGTCGCACAGACGATGAGGATTATGAAAGGCGTGAACTCTCGTACTGTGAGCATGAAAGGTGTCGCAGACGAAACATATTTGAGTGAGGGCTACTACCTTGAGAGCGAAGACGCATGGACTACATGGGTTGCCGCTAAGGTGAAACAATGAAGATTGGTACTTGGCTGTTCACTCCGACGAACAAATTGTCAGTATCTTTTTATTACCCTTATAGTAAAAAGAGATACAACCACAACAGTGCATCTTACATCTTCCAACCTTACCTCGGACTCGACACACCGAGCGGACACATCATCTTGCATGGCAAGAGAGCGTTGTGGTCACTGCTCGACAGCCTGTTCCCCGACGACCCACTACCAAGAATACCCGTCAACAACGACTTGAAGGATGCCACGCTGGGTAAGGAGTCATTGACTCCCTCCTACAAGACCCCACGGCTTGGCCCCACCTTCGATTACAAATACGAGATGGTGATTGGTTTGACCATACAGGAATAGCGACTAAAGGTACATTCTGTTTGAGTTCATCTCCAAGCGCATCGGAAACAGATATTACCCCTAATCTTCTATTACTCGGAAGGGAATACAAAAATTCGTACAGTATTCCCTTAACATTTCAAACGAGAACGAGAATTAAAACAGTTCCCGCATTAGTTATTACTTTACCCGAAAACGAAAATTACAAAGTCGTTATAATGGATAGTATTGGGGGAAACCATGTTATATTTTCCGTGATAGAAAAAGAGGGTTCGGGATTCCGGCCACAAAGGCACGAAGTCTTTCCGGTTTCGGGAGTAGGTAAAATCACTGAAAATATCGGCGAAAGACTCGATTATCTTTCCACAATATTACAGCATGGTTTTGTATTCCCTCAATTAAAACCCTTAGACAGTGGAATGAGGTTCACCGAGAGGGATGATTTGGAGTTCCGAAGGTTCCAATCATGCAATTCTTTTTCATCATTAAACGAGTCACTGAAAGAATAAAACGCTACACTGCGAGCCAGTTCCCTAATTCTTTCAATACTTCATAGGTGTTTTAGTTAAGGCTCCTATCTTAGTTATTACTTCTTTTCTTAAACCTCTATGAAACAAAAAAAGAATTAGCACATTTGGGCGCAGTACAGCGTTTATTTCTTTCTCGGATTCCCAAATCAACAAAAACAAAGCCCTTATAACCCTACAAGCCTACCATAAGATATGGGCAAGCGAAACAACAACCGATTGGCAGAAAGGGTATGGGCATTCTTGGTGAACCACAACGACGCCATGACCACATCGACAATTTATCAACACTACAAGACAGTGTACGGCAACGAGGCCTTGCCGAAGCAACAGACCATGACACAAATCCTACTGTACTCTCGCCTCTTCAAGCGGGTCGGTTGGTACAACGAAAGCAGTGGTGAAACATACGCCACCACAGGCTCTATCAAAGACCTCAACGCAAAGACTGGCGTTCCAAGCACCAACCTTGTTTGCATCATAGAAGCCCGTACAATCGAAGAAATCAGCGCACCCTACCTCGACCCTTCCCGCTCCCCAATCCGACGCTTAGACCGTATGCCAAAGTTCGTTAGAGAGTATGTCAAGGAGGCTTCACAATGAAGGGTCACATACAGTTCATGGACATTGACATTTTCCACAAAGAATCGTTCACGATGTTCAACCCAAGACGGTGTACCTGTATGTCGAAGGCGAGTACGGGTTCATCCCTCTCATCTGCGGTAAGTCCATTGAGGCAGACGGTACCGAAGTAGCCACAATCACTTCCCGATACCAAAACATTGAGGCATTCAACAGACTACCGAAGCCTAACGATATTGGGTGGCGCATCACACAAGTGACGGAAGATATTTGTTTTGTCGCAATAACAAATTGGTACCCAAACAGCGACGGAAAAGGCGAACCCAACTCCGACCTTTGGAAAAATTCGTACCCGATGATGTACAGTCTTTTGCGCTACTTGAAGATGGAGGGCTGTGAACAAATATGCACAATCACTTCGATGAACATTCTCGACGCAGAACAAAAGGCATCCGTCAATGTGCATACGAGCGACGGGAATTGGGAGGGAGTGTTCTCCGACGAAGACTCATACCTCGCCCTACCTGCGTGGGCTTTCCCGATGCTTGCTGATATGATGGATATGAATGGCAAGGTCATAGTAGCCTCACAAGACGAAGGTCAATTCATCGACATTGAGGGTCTAAAGAAAATGACGATTTACCTACAACTCTCCGGCCTTCCGTGGTGCAATAAAACAATGGAAAAAACAATATCGACGCTGATGGCTGTCGAAACAGAACTTTCAAGTCAAGGCTTTGACGAAGACACATCAATGGGGGAGTTCCAGTGACTAAGATTATTGACCGAATACTAAACTTCGCAAAGGCGAATTACTATGTCGATGTTGAAGACAAAATCCCAATCTTTGTCACCTCGATTGGCGCACACATTTTCAACGGTATCAACAAGTGTAGCCGGTGCGACTTCGACCCTTTGCACAACGCAGACTTCAACATTCCTAACTGTCCCATGCGACATTCCTTCGCACCAATTTACACGCCAATGTCACAACTTGCCGACACACGAGTTCACATCTTGATGCGTGGTGAGAAGGGTTCCGGTAAAAGTATGCTCATCAATATGTTCCTCGCAGAAGGCACAGGTTTGCTTTACACACCAACGGCGTTTGAAGACGGCTCCGGCTTCCGCACCATGCTCGGTCCTAACTCCGTCACCGAGGCCGGTATGTTTGGCTCCGTCGATGAAGACGGCAACATCACAGGTCGCCCACTTGCCCGTGACATGTGTGGTGGTTTCCTCGGCTTTGAAGAATCATCATCGCTCACTGATGCGAACAAGAAAGACCACAGCGTTGACATGAAGAATCAACTTCTCACTTCCCTTGACAATGGTCGGGTTGAGAAGGCGATGAGGATGGGTCGTGTTCGATATAATACCCGTTATACTATGTGGGGCGGGACACAGCCAAGCCGACTTGAAATGGAGTCCGGTCTTGACCGTCGTCTGTTCATCATCGACATTGAAATGAGTCCCGAAAAAGAAGCGGCGTACAAGACGGCCCAGCACAAGCAGGTCAACATGACTCGTGAAGACCGAGCCATGCTCGCCGAAGAAGTCATTCACATTCGCAATTGGCTCAACACACGGATGCTCGATGCAATATTCGACCCTCCGAGTGGTGTCCTGTTCTCCGAAGAGTTGGGGGCATGGCTTGACCGACCGGACATTCGTTCGTTTGAGTCCGACCTGTTCCGCCGCATCGCAATCGGGTACGCCATGATGTGTGATGAGTGGAAAGGCAATCAAGTCCTCAACATTACTCTTGACGAAAAATTACTCAAGATTCTTGAAGCCGCTCTTGTCATGCGACGCTCGGTTATGGACTCCGATGCACGACTCATCAAGGATGCGTTTTGGATGCAAGACATTACCAAGTCCACCTTGCTCAAGGAAATCGCCCGCATCATCACTCGTGGTGACTACACAGCGGCAAAGCGATGGATTGACGACAACCTTGTCAACCAACCGTGGTATTGTGAATATACCCCCAAGACTAAGGGGCGTGGTCGCAAAGGTGTCATGTGTCGAATAGGAACCTTAACAGACCCAGCCCAAGTGGTACAGAAGTGGGGAGGTGAATCGGATGAGAAGTCAGCGTGAGATTGAGCAACGACTTGCCAGCGAAGGCAACGCACTGAACATCGAAACCCTACGGTGGGTTCTCGACACTCCCGACTGCCCCATGTGTGGCATCTCGACCCGAAAGGAACTTGAGGTCGAAGTCCATGCTGGTCATGTGAGTCCGGCCTACCTTGAAGAGAAATACGCTTGGCCGGTTGGCACTGTCATGGAACACATGGATAACCATGTGGACTACGACCCCGAAGAAGCGAAGCACATGGAGAACATGCGCTACGAGTCCATCAACACGCTCGATGCGGCACAGGACATTGTGAGCAGGCTTCTCGGATGGCTTGACGAACTTGAGTCCATGAAGGACAGTCAAGGCGGTATCACTTCCGAGTGGGTCACTGATGCGGCAAAGTTGGTCGCACAGGCCAACACCTCGCTCCGACTCGATCGGACAACTCAAGAAGGAGATTGGTGTTGACTCGCAACTATTGTTAGCGCAAAAGCAAATGGATGGGGTCATGGGCGTTCTCGTAAATACTCTCCGTGATGAGCCTAAGTTGCTCGACATGATTGAACTACAAGTGGCGGCGTTGAAACCACCGACGCACACTGTTGATGTTGATTGGGAGGATTAAGTATGTCTATTGAATGGAGGAAGGGTCCGAAGAATACATTGTTCGCTCGTCGCATCGAACGGAGCGAGTACCCACAACTCATCAAAGCGATGATGGAGCATGGTACTATTTGTTTGATTGAGGACAATCCGACTTGGTACTATGGCCCTTATACTATTCAAGCAAGCGTTGTCGCAAGGGTGTGGGGTTTGAGCACAGCACAGATGCAAATGCTTAGAACTCACATTTTGGAACATGACCCGTTTGGAGGTGCGAGATATGAAGGGCATAATTATCTTGACGAGTGATGAAAGAGCGTATCGGGTCGGTCAAGTTATCGAAACCCGTGGCATCGAATACGCACCGGTTGCTCCCGAAACAACATACATCATTCACGGTGTAAAGATTACCGAAAAAGAAATCAATCGTTGGATTGATGTTGTTTCCTATCGCATGGTGTTTGTTGTTGATAAGATGCCTAAATTGAGTAAAACAATTAAGGAACAAATAATTGTGGACAAGAGTCTTAAGACTAAGCGTGATGGTTTCAAACGGGAAGTGGAGATGATGTTTCGCTGGGATGATAGGACAAGGGTCTTCAAGTCGATTCGTGGCGTATTACCAATCCCACTTGCTCTCGCATTCCTCCGCCGCAATAAGATTGAGGAAATAGAATTGTGGCGTATGTTGGCACAGACTTCGTACACGCTACCTACCGAGTACACCGAATCGCTTTTGGCATACGGATTGAAGCCTTCTCGCGCTCGCTGGGAGTGGCCCAAGAAGTCCAAGAAAAAGGAATCGCCTCCCGACGGCTTTCGTGAGAGTGACAAGTATTGGGAGAACATTATTGCTCTTGACGGTAAGGTCCGCAACGAACTTCGCACTAAAGGCGAACCGCTCCCGAAGGGCGTCAAGAAAGGTAAGGAGAGTATCTTGGAATGGCTGTGATGGACTTCCTACTGTTTGGTATCTTGGTCGCCTCTTTGGGTATGAATGGGTACCTCATGCTACGCTTGATTGAGCAGTGGGCCATCATCGAAAGCCGTCGAATACACACGAGTCCACGGCAACGACCGACATTTGTCAACACGAATCCACCGCACATGGATGCTCAAGAAGATGCGAGGGTGGCGGCGCAGACGATGGACGCGCTGATGTGGTATGACTCATAACTGTTAGGGCAACATTAAATAAAACACTTCCGTGGGAAAGGACATGAGCGCAACGAATCGTCGTGTACGACGGGCTATTCTCGAAATACTTTGGGAAGGCGGACCAATGACGAAAGAAGATGTTGCCGTCGCTCTCGGTGAAAAGAAGGGAGTCAACCACATTCCTTCGCCACATTCCCTTTCCGCACTGCTGTGCAAGTCCCATTCGGTGATTACCGTTGGCAAACGCAAGGTTGAGAATATCCTCGGCCACCGTTCATCTCACGCACTTTACGATTTGGACCGTGAAGTAGTATTATCGAAAGACGAAATCAAGTTCATTCGTGAACCATCGACCATGACTCCAACGGAGCGCAGACAAGCCAAGAAATGTATCGGCTGTGGTCGAACTCGTATCTTTCCACCGGAAAGTGACGAGTGTTTGCATTGTGGTCGTATATGCGTTTAGTCGTACCACCACAACCTTTATAAGCCAGCCGTCTATGTATATTTAGAGGCAGGGAAATGCGAGCAAAGACAGTACCAACATGTTGAATACGAGA
>FUIF01007454.1_pt1 | contig 13558 bp, 13 predicted proteins | sample 1003461 | NCBI WGS metagenome assembly FUIF01 (sample SAMEA80401918, study PRJEB19352) | marine metagenome | reverse complement strand
TCATCAACCCCTTGAGAACGTCTGACCCGCCCTCTGCAATGTCGCGAAGGTCGATGTTCTGAATGTCCTCGATGCGCTCCTTAACAACCTTGAGGTCTTCGGATGCGATGCCGAACTCAGCCAGTGCCTTGACAATGGTTTGAGTGGCCTTGGCCCAGCTCTCGTCAAACTTAATGACAAGATCGTTGTTGAAACCTAGTTGATCGGCGTAATCTTCGGCCAGTTTCTGCCTGTACTCAGCCAATTCCTGGATACGCACTTCTCGGCGCTCAAGCTCTTCCTTGATCTTAACTTCATTTGCTTTGAGCTTGTTAAGGTCTAGTTGAGCTTTGCGTAAAGCGTCGGCGGTTCTTCTCTGAAAGTCACCACCAGCAGTTGTGTCGCCAATACCAACTGCTCTTGGGCCTCTAGCCGCGTTCTTCTTGGCTCTTTCCAGGCGTTTTTCGACGGCAACGATAGCTTCCTGGGTGTTCTTCAGCGTTTGCTGAACTGCCCCCGTGTGAGCCTTGGTCAATCTGTCTGCCGAGAAAACAACTTCACCAGTGGCGTCGTCAACCTCTGTGGCGACGACGTTGAATTGATCAAATGCCTTTGTTATTTGTTCGGTCTCCTTCCTGAATCCCGACATCTTGAGCTGCATGTCCAGGAACAATGCGGACAATCCAACAACGGCAACACCGATAGGCCCGAGGGACGTGTAGAATGCCGTCGCTGCCAGCGCCGCACTACCGAGAAGCGCTGTGACGACTGGGATTACAACAGCGAGGATGGTGAACTGAGCGTAAGCGTCCTTGCTTGCTGGGGTCAGTTCGTCGAAGGACTTGGCCAGATCCTGTACAAAGTCAGCAACCATCTCCACATACGGCGCGAGAGCGTCACCAAGAGTGATGCCCATGTCCTCAAACCCTGCCTTGATCCTAGCTACGCTGATGAAGAGCTCGCCTTCGAGCCCTTGAGACATAGCTTCGAGCGCACCCGTGGCGTCAATGAGGCGCTCTTCAAGGATGGCAATCTCCTCGCCGCTCTGACTGATTACAGCGCCAGCCAGACCAGCTCTGTTCTTGAGAAGGTCAAAGATCTGCGCCGTGTCAAGGACGCCTGAAGTGATAAGCTTGGTCTGGTCCTCAGTAAAGTTGAACTCCCGACCGAGGCGTACAAGGGTGGTCTTCAATCGAGTACCTGCCCTTTCTGCCTTCTGGCCCTGGTTGGCCAGTCCGCCAAGCAGCGCAACTGTTCTTTCGAGTGATAGTCCTGATTGAGCGGCAACGGAACCTACGTTCTTCAGTGCGCCGCCCAGATTGTTGATGTCAAGTGCGCTCTCGCCAAATGCCACCGCGAAGATGTCACCGATCTGCTTGAATTCCTTCTCGCCAGTGCGACCGAACTGACGGCCAACCTCAGCGATGGTTGCACCCACCTTCTCCAGATCTCCCCCAAACAATTGGGTGAGTTTGGTTGAGGTGTCCATGGCGGCAGACACCTCGTTAGCGTCAAAGCCCAGCTTCTTCAAAGAGAGTGCTAGGCCAAGGACTTCGGTACTGGTAAACTTAGTGGTACGTCCAAGCTCGCGAGCGTTAGCGATAACGCCTGACATGTCCTCGCGCTGAGATATTGCCCTGAGCTGGGTCTCAATCTCGTTGAACTTTTCGGCTGTCGCGATGGCTGCAACACCGATGAGGCCAAACGCCAATCCCAAGGAACGGGTCAGACCCGAACCTAGGGATGACATTTTAGTTCCAAATACCTGTAACTTCTTTAGAGCTATCTCGCTATTCCGAAGAAAGGGTTGGATATTCAGCGTAAGGATCGCTGCTAACCGACTGGCTCCTGTAATACTAGGCATTAGAACTTTCTCATTTTCTCCAGGAGTGCATGAGCTTCTTCCTTGCTCCTGACTCCCTGATTAGACTTCCTTGAAAACGGATGAAAATCATCCGGTTGAAAGGTTTTTCCTTTGGTTGAGTTAACGTTGGCAATCATGGCCATTATAGAGGCCGTGTGATCCCAACTGTAACTCATTCTTTGCGTCCACCCCTCCCTGTACCAAATGAACTCGCGTAGAGTCATGTTCCAAAACTCATCTGGCTTGAGACCCGTGTTCAAGCCTGACTGGTACATAGTCTCCCAGGATAGTTCCTGGGACTCCGTAGGGCCGGAGGGGCCGCTTAGTTTCCCGAGTTGTCGTCAGAACCGCCCATGGCGTCCGCCACAGCACTCATCATGCTGTCCAGGGTGTCCTGGTCATCAAGGGCCATCGCGCAGAATTGCTCAAAGTCAGGCAAGCCTGATTCCTTCCTTTGCGAGCCGCTTGGTTCTTGACGCCATAGTAAGCAAATGCCGGGATGGCTGTAAGTGGATCGTCATTGAGCCACTTGTCCATATCGGCAAGCTTGATTTTCATAGCGTTGCACATAAGGCGCATCGCATTGAGAGACAAGCATGCTTGGTACTTCTTCTTATTCAGCGTGAAGCTGAATTCTCCTCGTAGTGTATTCATGTGGTTGGATTAAAGGGGCGACGATTTAGCCCGCCGCCCCGTCGTTGTTATGCTGATTTCAAGAGCTGGTCGACACCGGACATCGTAATACTGTATGTCGCGATCTCATCAACACCACCTGAGAGCTGCACTGATTCGATCAGCACCTGTCCATAGTAGTCGGTGTCAGTTCCGTTCTTGTCGATCGAGAACTTGACGATTGCGTAATACTTATTACGAGCCATGTCCATGAGGTCACAACCTGCGTCGTATTCTGTTTGGATCAAGCCGTCGGCGGTAACCGTCCACTCCTGATTTGATTCCTGGAGCGTTCCGCCAGCACCATCACGAGCGACATTCTCGATAGAGTTTGTCAGGTCGAGCGTGCTAGTGGTAGCCGCCCCAACCAAAACCAGGTCACCGAGCTTGTCGGTGAAGGCGTCGGTGCTGTGAGCGATCTGACCGTACCCGATGAAAATGTTGTTTTCACCGCTAGTGGTGTCATCGTCGGCGATGATCGCACGAGTGTGGTCCACCGTTGCTGCTGTTGCCGCCGCTGACGTAGAGTCGTAAGGAGCCAGCGTCTTAATCTTTGTCTGTGAGTCTACACTATCCACATAGATAGCTAGACAGTTTGCGTTTACTACTGCCATCGTTCAGTTATTATGCGTTAACGTACTTGTAAAGTTTTCCGTATCCGCGAACCGTTACGGAGTAAGTTGCTGTATCATCAAATCCGCCGGTGATGCTCACGCTTTCGATGATGCCCTGGCCGATGTAGTTGACGTAGTTTTCCTGAGAGCCAGCCGTGTCCTTCTCAGTGACATCGAGAGCAAAGCGCACCAAGATGTACTCGCTCTTACGAGCAATATCCATGAGGGAGGTCGCCCCCATGTTGTCTGCTGAAATCACGTCTTGGACCAAGCCGTCAGCAGACAGTGACCAAGACTGAGCGCCGCCAATGATGTAGGTCTCTGAGTTGCATTGAGTGGACTTGGCGACAACCTCGTCGATAGTGTTGCTCAAGTCAAGAGTGGTGGACGTAGCTGCTGCCAAGAGATCAAGATCATCAGCAGCGTTGGTCCAGGTGCCGGAAGCGTCTTTTCCGATAGCGGGTTTGTTCGCTCCGGTGCCGTTGTCCTCGTGAAGGGTAAGACCGTTTACAAGGAGGCCGTAATCACCGTTGTCGGCAGCGTTGACAAAATTAGTCTGTGCTGTCGACAAGGAGGCGTTGTCTTCGACTCGGTACGCTGAGGTTTGCCCCGAGTCGGCGAAGCCATAAAGGCCAAGGTAGTTTGCGTTTAGTAGTGCCATTGTGTTTTGTTTTATCCGCCCTTAGCTACAATGTTTCTGTAGAACTTAGTTTGGAAGATCGCGCCCAGCTCTCTACGCAGCTTGAGTTGGTAGGTAGCTAGGTTTTTTCTAATTGCGGGTTGAACGTGAGGTTGCGGTCCGTGGAACCTAGTACCTAGTTCAGCCCAGTGATCGCGCCATCCAGCAGCGTTGTACGAATCTCCGGCTTCGACACCATCGATCTTAGCTAGTTCAACCTGCTGTTTACTCGCGACTCGGGGCCCACTGACAGCACCGACACGGATGCCGATGATGAAGGGTGGGGTTCGTTTAAGTTTCCTGATGGAGAAGGACTGGCTCAGGACACCTGTGCGGATCGGAGCGAGGCTCTCCATAGAGTTCCTCATGTCCTTAGCCGCATTGGCCATTGCTTTGACCAATACCTTTTCCTTACCCGCTACTGTCCTCAAACGACGAATCCGCGTAGGGAACGGATCTGATCGCTTGAATCCCGTCAGGAATAAGTTGGCCTTAAATGCTCCGGCTCTAGCCATCAGGTAGCGGGGTTAGTTTCTGTGAGGTCGGTGATGTTGCCTTCGCTATCTCTGAGTCGGATAGGAAGTTGATTGTTGTCTCGGCGGCGAGCACGTAAGCGCATGCCTTCGCGCCGCCCGAACGGGAGGATGGAGTAGAGGTTGAAGTGACCCCCATTCCATACAATAACGTCGTCAAAACGAACGCCTGAGATCCAGCGGCACTTGAGCTCCATCTTCATCTCACCAACCTCCTGGTCATCATCGGTAAATTCCGATGCGCCAGCCGATGGTGTTCCGAGAGATGTGATCTTACACCTAACATCCTTCTTAAATTCTTCGTAAACCTCTACGACGTCACCGAACGCATTGACTGTCCGAGTCGGTCGATAGATGTTTATCTTCTCTGTGAGCTCACCTGCCTTCATTAGAACTGCCTTACGCTTTGGAGAAGTCGGTGAACACCCTCTTTAACTTCGGTGGTGATGCCACCAATGTTTTCTGCTTCACGCATGTTGTAGTAGTGACCCACCAACAACAGGGCTGCTTGCTTGTACTGCTTAGGCACAGACATCAGGTCGGTTCCTGCAACAAAATACATGCGAGCGAAATCTTCGTTGTAATCGCTGGCATCCTCGCCAATGGTTTTGACGTAACAGGAGAAGTCGACATAGCAAGGGTAGCGATCGGTGATGATGACATTGTCAAAATCAGTGCCGTTGTGAACCGTGAAGTACAAGTAGCTTGTAGTCGCTCCGGCGTCGTCGGTCAAAACCACCTTGGCGCGATACAACCCCTTAGTCCACTGCTGAGGTGAATCGCCAGTCGAAAGCATAATTGCTATTGAAGTAGCAATGTCGCCTCCTGTAAAGTTTTGAGATGCAATCCCCGTGTCAGCGTACTCGCCCGTAGACTCGCTTTGCTTTTCGAAAGTGACGGTGACGTCCGTGACGGTAGACACGTCAGAGATCAAGAGGTTCAGGTCGAGACTGACGGTGTCGCCAGCAGAGCTAAGCGGGAAGTGCTTGTCGTTCAACCCTGTGATGAGCTCGTTCTGAATGTCATCAGGGTAGTCAGCTTCAAGCATCTTGTAAGGATCGAGCCACGGTGCTTTATCGTCAGCATCCTTGGACCGATACTCCAGCTTCCACATCCGCACAACGTCGTTGATCTTGTGAATCGGGAGCGTGTGCTTGATCTCATCCTTGTTTAGGTATACGACAATGTCGCTCTCCCCCAGGATGCGGTTGGTCAACTGCTCCATGTAGTCCAATGCTGCTTCTAAGTAAATCAGTAGCAGATCGTCCTCGGTATTGTCAATCGCACGCACATGATTTCGCAAGAGGGCATACGCCGCTTCCTCCACCTCAGCGAGAGACTCCCCTTCATTTGGGTTGTCCGTTACAGGCTCCTGGGCGTAGAAGAGGCGAAGTGCCTTCTCGGTAGACTTGCGTGTGACTTTGATGTGCATGGGCAGAAAAAATGGGGCCAGGCCATTTCCCGGCCCCAGTTTCAGTTAAGAGTTATTAGGCTACGTCGTAACCGATGATGCCATCGTGGTTCAAGGCAGATACATCCTTGTACATGTTGGCAATGATGCGAACGACTCCCTTGTCAGCGTCCGTGTAAGGATCGATGATCAAGTTGAGACCACCCCAGGTGCATTGCACCATCTGGGTAACGTCGGCCATGAACAACTCGCCCTCTTCAATCTGAGAAGACACAACTGCGTTGTATCCCAAGATCTGCTTGCGATCCGCGGGAGAGCTTGCGAAGAGCAAGCCTGAACCTGCGTCCAAGCTGTTCTGACGCTCCAAGCGATAAGCTTTGGCAGAAGCGGCAACACGCACATTGGCGAGGTCAACGTCCTTACCGAGCAAGAACTGCTCCAAGTGGAGTGAGTTGTAGGAAGAGGCGTTGTACTCCTCCATGCCTGTACCTGAAGCCGCTGCGTTGTGGGTGTCAGCGGCGGCGTGCAACACAGCAGCAACATCAGCGCTGAACTTACGGTCAACAGACTTGCGGATCTCCTGGGCAACGAAAGCACCCATGTCCTGGCTGCTCTGAGCCAAGAGCTGCTCGGTCACCTGCACGTGAGCTGAGTAGCGCTTTGGGCTGAGTGTGCGAGCCGTGAAGCCTGGGTTAGCAACAGCCTGTGCGGCAGCTTCAGCAACATCAGAGGCTGCGGTGGGGTCAGTAGTCTGAACCTGGAACACCACGTCGCCAGTTGCGCTAGTGATGTTGCGTACACCCATGCGTGTAGCCAAGTCACCAGCAGCAAATGATCCGATCAAGCCAGAATCGACCTTACCGATCTGACCACCGTATGCAACAGAATCGGTTCCGCCAGCACTAGTGTTGTCAACGGCTGCTGTACCGAGGGCATCACGGTACATCATGCTTGAGGGCACGTTAATGCCGCCAGACACATTCACTTTTGAAGAGGTGAACTCTGAACGAGCCTCCTGGTTCATTTCTGCTTCGAGGCCAGTCAAGCGACCTTGTGCCGCTTCACGGATAGCCTTTCCGAAGTCGTAACGCTTTTGCAGCTTTTCAGCCACATCGCCCAGACCCTGGATGTAGGCCGGAGCGTTCTTTTCTTTGTTCTCCATGTTATTGGAATTGTTGTTATTAGATCGAGCCTCCGGCTCAGGGTTTTCATCTAGAGCATAGGGATGCGGCAAGATGGCTTGGTCGACCAATTCGTCAACACGCTCTTCCTGCTCATCTTCTTCTTCCTCCTCCTCTTCTTCTTTGTCTGACATGCGCTCCTCTTCCTCCTCTTCCTCTTCGTCGTCCTTCATCTTCTTCTCCTCGTCGTCCTCATCTTCGTCTTTGACGCCATCGTAGTCAGAGTCGACGCCTGGGCGACGTTCTTCTTTCTTTTCTTCTTTTCCTCGTCTTCCTCTTCTGCACGGATCACTTCCTCCTCCAGCTCTGCAACCTCCTCGTTGGCGAAAGCCGCCTCCATAGAGCGGAGTCCAACCTCGGTGGTGGGGTAAGCCCCCTGGGTGGTGGGTGATACGTCGAACAAGAGGTCAACTGCCTCAATCGTGCGGAGATTCATGCCGTCGTCGCGACGCTCCCAGCTATCATCCTTGACTGTAAAGCCAAAGCTGCTGGTTCCTACGTTGCCCATACGGATGTTCTCGGCGAGATCTTGTGCGTAGCTCTGGTTGCCTAATTCGAAGCGGTACTTGAGGCCGCGCTCGTCAACCTCGAGTTCCAATCCGTGACCCACTCGGGCCAGGGGTTGGTTGACATCGTGATTGAACAGAGCTACGGTATTGCTCATATTCGCCCCGTCAAAAGCTTTGCGAGCAACGCGCTCCGCGAACGCCCCTCCAATCACCGTTTCGTCGCCAAAGACGGCAGCGTAGCCCTCAATAACTGTGGGCTTACCCTCCTCGGTGCGAACCTCGAGATTAGACTGGACGTAACGCTTTTCTACGTTGTTTGCCATGTCGGGTTATTTACTACTGAGCGGGTGACCTTTAGGAAACAAATCCGTGTCGTGCTTACCGCTTCTGAATTTTTCGTTTTTCAGGGCATATAAATAGGAATTTACCCGAGCATATGCCCACTGCTCAGGGCCTTTTACGTTTGGTCTGACGGAACCTGGGTTCGTCTTATACGCTCCCACTCCGCGACGAAATACTGTTGACAGTGTGCGTACACTAGTCTTCTTGGTGGCTGAGTCAACGCTCTTGTTGTGGTCCTCAGCTTTTTTCTTCAGCCCCTTTTTTACAGCGCCCGTGATAGCGCTTCGATCTTCGGCTTTATTGATGACACCACTACACCAGCTACGCATGCTAGTACCACCCCAGGCAGCGTACATGACGCTACCGCAAATCTCCCGGCCGTCCTCGTCGGTGAACTTGCCTTGGTTGTAGGTCTCCGCTCGGGACAGGAAGCTGAAGGTGCGTTTGATCGTAGACAGGCTGAGCTTTTCTCCAGACGCAATTTGATTAGCTCGCTCCCAGCCCACGGCGGTCCCGCACTTGCTACCGTTTTTCTCACGGTGGCGCAGGGCTCGCCGAGCGGCAGCCTTTGCTGAGTCCGGGTATCCTCCGTAGGTCTTAGCCATTAGGAGAGGTCTTGGTAGACGGCGTCTTGAAGAGCTAGCGCGGCAGCGGACCCGGTACCTCCTCTGAGAGCATAAGACCCCTTGCCGATACGCTGGTTGAAAGCGAAACCCGTTCCGTCCATTGCGTCAGCAATTTGAGAGGCAGTTAGAGTGAGTTGGGAGAAGTATGGGTCTTTGTCCAGTAGTGCGCGGAGATCAGTTCCTGCGTCACCGGAGGTGGCCGCAACGACGGTCTGCACGAATGATGCAGCTCCAGATCGCGTACTCTCCTTTACAGGATCCATGGCGCCACCATCGTTGGCTGGGCGAGCATCGTAAACTTCAAAGTAATAAAATGGCATCAGTCTTGATCGTTAGTTGAGTTTGTTACAGAGTCAGCATAATCCTGCATGCGGTCGAGCGGGATCATGTTGACTTGGATGTGGTGAGAAGAGCCTCCATCAACCGGGCCAAGTCCCTCCTTAGCACGTACCTCGTTAATGGACATGACGCCGTCTTGCAGCATCTGATGATAGTAGTCGGCTCGGGATTTGCTGTCGCCGCGCAGCAGCGTGTCGACGTTGAACGAGCATTGCAACCTTGTGTCGTCCCGCAACAGCTTTCTTTCAACCTCCATTTCAATGCGTCGTACCCATGGGAGGATCGTGCCTTGCTGGAACTGGAGGACTTGTTGCTCATAGTTGCTGTATGCTGTATTACCCTCCATACCGATCATAGCTGGAGGCACTTGGTAGATTCTTGCAATCTCCTCGGTCGTGTACTTCTTTACCTGGAGGAACTGAAGTTGTTCGAGGGGTACGCTTAGTGGTTGGTATTGGAACCCACCTCCTAGGATTGCGATCTTGTGAGCGTTATGTCGGCCCATGTATTCGCGCTCCCACATCTCGGTGGCTTGCTTAATTTGCTCAGGGTCCATGTACTCCTTGGTGGACAGGATGCCGCCCATCATGCCTCCATTCTCAAAGAACTTGGCGCCGAAGTCCTGAACAGCCTTAGCTGTGGTGAGGTTTTGTAACTGGACTTGTGTTGGATTCAGGCCACGGAAGGCGCAGATCTCCATCATGTCGTCAGACGGAATAGGGCCTGGCGCCCCATCGTAGCTGTAATACTTCATCCCCGTGTCTGGGTCGACCGCATAGGTCATGATAGACGCAGGGATGTGGTACACAGCCATGTCTACACGATCAATGTACGCGTATCCTCTTCCGTGGATAAGCGCGTCACTAATAATCATCTGCCAGAACTCGTAAGCGCCAATGTATTCATTAGGCGCACGACTGATCAGCTTGTGTACGGGGTGTTGGTCAAGGAGATCGCGAGATCCATTTTCTCCGACTCGAATGACCGAAGCTTCAAGACTGGCAATCGTGTCTGCAATCTTGCTAACGCAAGCGTAGACTGCTGCAATCTCCAAGGAGTCGCTGCCATGGCGGTAACCTTCGCCATACAAACGAACGTAGTTTGTACGGAGAGTGCTTACGCCAGGAAGATAGGATGCTCGCTTGAAGAGTGTGTCGTAGAAGCGACGAAAGATGCTTGGCTTAGATTCCACTCTCTCAGTTTGTCAGCAAACGTACATCCATCAATGTGAGTATTATACAATTACACACCAACCACGCCCATAAAGAACTCAAAGCTGCTCGGAGCTTCCTCTTCATAGGTCAGCGCTTCGCCTATAGCCATCACTGCTGCCACCACCCCATCGATCTTTTCTCCGCTACTAGACTTGTCTGGTTTGATGTTGCCGCTGGGGTCGTACTTGAGCGTCACGTTGCCCATCATCCACTGCAAAACCTCGTCACCACCGTGAGCCAGCTTGCCGTTGAGGGCTGACTTCTCGTATTCCTTGGAGGGAAGGACATTGAAGCGTATCCCTGGCCGAATGGATCGCATGCCACTCCATCACCCTCTAGATCGCGGATGAGGTTCAGAGAGTTCCATCTGTCGTAGGCGACTCCCTTGATTAGGTACTTCTCGCTGAGGTTGTCCTTGTCGTACTGGACCTTACCGTCAGCCACGTAGTGGCCGCTAATCAATCGGCGAATGACGTTATAGTCTGTGACGTTGCCCGGAGTTACGTGTACATTGTCAAGATCCTTGAATCTCAGGTACATACTGTTCTCATCTTTGTCCAGGCGGCGCTCAATAGCTCGTTCAGGAAGGAAGTAGTGCATCTTCATGCCCCAGCCATCTTCCTCGCTTCCGGTGCAAATGGCTACTGCCGTGATGTCATCAGTGGCGGCCAAATCGAGACCTAGATAGGCGACGGGTTTGTTCGTTTTCGCGTCTATGACGTGAGTAACGTGCGCCTCGCGGAGGTTGCTTTCGGCCATCCAATCGCTGTCTGGGATCCAAACGGCGCTTGATCCAACGAAAACATTCAAGTGCTTGATCATAAACTCGGTCACCGACCGACTCCCGTAAAGTTTTGCGTTTTTGCATTGAGTCTCCATGTACTCCTGGGAGATGGACACATCCATGTTGGGATTCGCCTTCTTCCAAGCCGCCCGGTCATCCCAGGCATCTCCTTCATCAATCTCGTATGGAAGGATTAGGAGCCTGTCGTTGTCCCTTTTCCCGTCCAGTACGCTCTTTCCCGCCGACATAAACATGGCGCAGGGACCGTCGGCTACAAATCCCGCTGTTGTGATCGCAAGCATGAGCGGTGATTTTCGCGAGCCCATAGAAGAAGCCAGGACACGATAGAGGTCCGCATTCTTCATCGCATGGAATTCGTCCACCACAGCTAAATTCAGATTGAGACCGTCAAGGGTGTTCGCGTCAGAACTCAATGGCTTGATCACGCCGTTGCTAGGAGCCTTGATTTCGGCTCTTTGCACACTAAATCTCTTGCTAAGGGCCTGACTTCCCTTAATACACCTACAGATCTCGTCGAATACTTCACGCGCCTGGTCGCGCTTGGTTGCAGCCGTAACCAACTGCGGGGCACCGTCCTTATCGAGAACGGCCATCGCTAGAGCAATAGCGGCGGCGAGCTGGGACTTCCCGTTTTTACGGGCGACAAACAGGTGTGCTGTAGTAAACCGACGCCTTTTCGAGTCTCCTACAGCAACCCAGCCAAAGATTTGCCCGACAAAGAACACTTGCCAGGGTGCCAGGACAAATGGCTTGCCACCAAACTCACCCCGCGTGTGCTTGCATATTTTTTCAATGAAGGTGACGTATCGAGCGGCTTCGTGCTGATCAAAGCGCCACTCCCAATCTTCGCGAGAAAGATCGTCAATGAACCTGGAGCAAGCTTTTTTGACGTATTCACCGGTAATTTCTTCGCCTGAGAGCACGTCATCGACGTAATCCCACATGCGTACCATGCAAGAAAGGTCGATCTCACTCATTTACAGAAGCTCGTCAATTTCATCTCCCTCTTGTGATTTTCCCTTGGCAGCCAGGGCGTTGGATGCTGCGCCGAGGATTCTGGTGCGGTCCATTGGACTTAGGCCGAGCTTAGCGCTAAGCTTCAAAACCTGGTCCTGAGCCTTGGAAAGAGCTGTAAAAGCACCACTTACGTTGCTGGTTCCGTTAGGATAGACCTGAATCACGTCTCCAAAGCCGTGAACGTGGCGGGCGACTGCGATGTAGAGGGCAAGGCTCTTAGCCAGCATCGTGCATGTAATTACGTCCACAGATTCGATCAGGCCTCTGTCCTCCAGGTAGTCCACCACAATCGTGAAGAGCTTGTGGCCGTCCTCGTCAAGTTGGAAAATGGGCTCCATCTCACCCTTTCCGATGTTGTTTAGGGCGTTTTTCACCTGTTCACCCTCCTTTGCGTGCTGCACCAGCGCAGCTTCGCGCCTCATCTTTTCTAGTACGTCTTCCTTATTCATCAAGCATGAAGGTTGTGGTAGTTCCAGATTCGCCACCCATACTGCGTGCCGCTTGTTTGCAAGGCTACAAAACTGACGCACGCATAATTTCTTTGAAGAGCATAAGCCTGGCCGTTTTGAACGTGCTCGCTAGACCCTGATGCCTTGGTTATGTTAACTCTGTAGTTGCTGTTGAACTGAGCGCCTGTGAATATGGTGAAGATCTTACCGAGGTTCTCCTGCGCGAGCGGCAATTCAAAGGTGTGGATTGAAGAACCGGAGTTGGTCAGAAGCAGGTCCAAAAAGTAACCTGCTCATTCAAGTCCGCTACAGTGGTTTCTTGGTCTTTGAGCTTGTACATGTACTTCACCTTCATGTGGTCATACCCCTGGAAGGCTGGGCTGATCAATGTGGCTGAACCATCCAGCAATCCGGTGTCCATCAACCAAATGCTCTGCACTTCGGCCATGTGATTGTTGTCCACGTCAACCATGTATCGCTCATCGGTCACTCGGCAAGTGAAGACCGAGCTGTTGACATTGGACAAAGCCAGCTTGACCTGATCGTGGATTTGAGTCACCTCGTCAGCGCTCCTTCCATAAACGGTGGTGTCAATCCTGTAGCTCGTGGCCGCCGCAAAGCTTTCAAAAGTTGGATCGTAGTCTACGGTTCCGATGGCAAAGGTGATGCCAGGCATGGAATCTCGTTGGGGTCGTCGTGCCAGTGTGATCTTGTCCGCTGGGATCAAGTCGGTTAGATCGGAGTAACTAGTTAGTGCCGCCCGGCAGTGGGACAGCAAGCTTCGCATGCTCATGTGCGCGTGATTTTTCTAAAGTGCTTTCGGCGTAGGAAGTCCTCCCACTCCTTTTGGGTTTCGAAGTAAATGCCTTTGGCGCTGTAGCTGGCCCTGCGACTGTTGCACGAACGACAGCTCCCCACCAAATTCGATTGATCATAAAAATCAGAGTGGGTGGTGGTGGCGCTAGTGGGGATGATGTGGTCGGCATCAGTGGCTTCGGTGGCGATGCCGCAGCTAAGGCACCACACGCAAAGAGGGTCTCTGAATAGAACCGCATCCCTAGTAGCGTGCCAGGCGGCGGTCCGGTAGAGTGGATTGGATTGAGCGGAGCTGCCCTGGAATGACTTCCGCAGTGAGCCATCCTCGCGACGATCGCTTCGTCCCTTCTTGGTGGCCATCCACGGTTTCTTTCTGCTTCTCCTTTTCAGATCCATACCGCAATACTACAACGGGTGATGTGAGGGAAGCTCGGAGAGATGGAGAGCAAGATTTGGCAAAAAAATTTTCATGCGGTTGTGACCCTAAAAGGCATAGTTCTCCCGCGGG
>FUIF01005175.1_pt1 | contig 13570 bp, 30 predicted proteins | sample 1003461 | NCBI WGS metagenome assembly FUIF01 (sample SAMEA80401918, study PRJEB19352) | marine metagenome | reverse complement strand
GGCAACAGGTTTTCCGGTGGCTATGAGCCGATAACTGTTAGAAACCGGATTTTTAAGGACAGGTGGCCCAGTTGGTAGGGAGACGCCGAAAGGCTTGAGAGCGCGGGTTCGAGTCCCGTCCTGTTCATATACGTAAGCTGTTGAACGGTTATGAAGATTTGGCCTGACAGATCAAAACTACAGTATCAGGATTTATTTGGATAGGTGGTGGAATTGGTAGACACACGGTTGAAATGGCTGACCGTTCGCGCCTGTTGCTGAATATGCAAATCTATAGGACTTATGATGGAGTATAAAATTTGTCATGGTGCGCGCAGTGACACGTCATATTAGTTACGATGCGAGGAAGTCAGCACGAAAGCGTTGCAGGTTCGAGTCCTGCCCTATTCCATGTGGCTGTAGCTCAGTTGGTTAGAGCGGCTGATTGTGGATCAGCATGTCGGGGGTTCGATTCCCCTCAGTCACCTTCATAGTAGTCGTAAAGCCTCTTAATATGCTTAAATTGGCGGCTCATTCGGGAATGTTGAAAAGCCATTCCAAGACAAAAGCGTAGTTGCAAATGCGTTAGTAGCCTAGACTGAAAAAATCTATGACAGCTTGGAAAGACAAGCTTTATCGGCATGTAGCTCAGTTGGTTAGAGCGTCCGCCTCATAAGCGGAGGGTCCACAGTTCAAATCTGTGCTTGCCGAAAAAGGAGGTATTATGGGAAAAACATATAGACATGTTGCATGGAAAGACAATATACGTTATGCTAAATGGAGTAAGCGTATGGCTTCAAAGGCAGTTAGAAGACATCATGGACAAATTCCAGATGGGTATTCTTTCTTAAAAAAGATATACAATCCTTACAATATACATGATTACAGATGTGTGTATTATACTAGAAAGGAGGTAGAAAAAAGAACTGATAGTAGATGGGGAAGTAACACAATCAAACGTTCCCCCTTTCTATATAAAGAGAAATTGTTTAAAAGAGAGACTATTCGTACCATTTCCCTGTAGTGTAATGGTAACACATGAGTTTTTGGCACTCATATCCTTGGTTCAATTCCAAGTAGGGAAGTATTTTATTTTAATGGAGGAGAACATTATGAGAAATAAAAAGGTTAGGGCACTTAGAAAGAGAGGGATGAATGAGATTCCCCCAAAGGTATTGCAGATGAAAGCATTTTATCCAAGCGATACACTTGAAGGACTCAGTATTACATTTTCTGAAAATGCTAGAAATCCTGTACGTAACTTTGATAGGTGGTTTAGAAAACTTAATCGTAAAATGACTATGGAGGAACTTAATGGTTAGAAAAGTAAAAAGTAAAGAAGCTCTTTTGGAATTGCTCGGTCCTTCTGATTGTGGAGCCTATTGGGGCAGAAATGGTCTTTCTTTTGTAAACAGTATGTTTGATTTTTGTGGTAGAGAAATAGAAGTAGTACCTGCAAAAGAAGATGATTATGATTATTTACATACATCAGGGAATATTGCTAACTTCCTTTGGCTTGAAGAATGGCTCGAACCCATTGAAGAAGAGAAAGCCCCTTCTTTTGCTTATGATCCTAAAAAAGATATTGATACTTATGAACTGGCAAGGATTCTTCCTATTATCATGAAGATTGATACTCCTGAGTTCAATACTCTTGTAGAAGTATTAGAAGAGCCTTTTAATAGACATTTTACCGAACTTTAGGAGGAGAGGTGATGGACATGAAGTTTAAAGTGGGGGATAAGGTACGTAATCCAGATAATAAAAAGGGTACTATCATACGTGTAGATGCATACGATCCTTTCCCATATAAAGTTCAGTTTGAAGATGGGGAACTATATGAAGTATATGCAAGTAGGGAGTTGACTCTTGTGGAGGCTTCTTTAAAAGAAGGGGACAAAGTATATGTGTCTGACATATCTGAACAAGATGCTATTGAGGATGGGGACGAGTTCATTTTTTTTACACCAAGATCAAGCTGGCAGGGCGTTATGTGTAGAATATGATCATGAGAACATATATTTTAAATCGACGGGTATTTACCACGTAGTACTATGGAAATATGCTGTTAAAGTGCCTGAAAAGCCTAAAACAGTTTCCATTGACTTGACGGAAGAACAGATTAAAAAGATTAAGGAGGCAGGTTTAATTTGAAGTACAAACCACTGACTATTGAAACTATTGAAGGTCCATGGGGGATTAACTCTTCTCTTGAAGCTATGAGACTCCCTATGAATGGTAGAAGAAAAAATGATGACTTTACTCTTGCAGGAAAGCTCATTAAAGCCGGGGATGAACATGCTAAGTCCATGAGAGGTATTGACATTTGGGCCAAGCTTTCTTTTCAAGTAGGATGGGGAATTGAATTATTTACCTACAACATTGGAATGGATGATCTTTCGACATCCTCTTCTATGCACAATGAATTGAAAGGGTTGAAAGGAGAAGAGCTTGCTGATCAAAAACAGCTTGATCTTCCTGACAAAGTTTACACAAGAATCATTAAAGTAAATTATCAAACTTTGAGAAGAATTTACAAGCAAAGGAGGCACCATAGACATCCTGATTGGCATATCTTTTGTGACTGGATTGAAACTCTTCCACATTTTTATGATCTGATTATGCCAGAAAAGAAGGAAGTATGAAGAAGTACATGGATGAGAGACCTTACTTGTACTATGAGGATTTTAAACCTGTGTTGGTTGCGTTTTGTCCTATTTGTAGGTCCAATATTTTTTATGCACCCAAACGATCAGTTTGATTTAGATGAGGTACAATGTGAAGTGTGTAAAACTACTTTTGGTTTAGAATATAAAGAGTCGCAATATTAAGGAGGAAATTGATTGACGTTTAATGATTATGTAGGACAGGCAATGACTACATCGACATTTAAGAAGAGAGAAAAGGCTATTACTTGTGGTTTGTTTGGATTAGCAGGGGAAGTTCATGAGTACTTGGAATCCCCTTCTAAGGATGAGTTGGGGGATTGTTTTTGGTACATTGCACTTTTGTCTAAGACACTTGAAATTATCCCAGAGAGGATTGACATTATTTCTCACGTATCTTTGGAAACGAAAGATGTGATTGATGAACTACAAGAAGTAGCAAAAAAAGTTTATAGGGATTATGACTATGACTTTGTATCTGCTCCTGACACTCTATCCGAGAAGTTTATGATTAGATTTAATCAGGTGTATTCTTGCTTGATGAATACAGCTTTTACTATCTATGGTTCTCCTCAAGCTGTTTGGGAGAGGAACATTGAAAAGCTTTTTGATAGAATGGATAGAGGGGTTATTAAAGGAGAAGGGGATAATAGATGATCAATGTTGATGATAAAAGTGCTAGGGAAAAAAACAAAGGAACACATAAAAAAATGTTCAAAGCAAGATTGATTTAGTTATTTCTGAACTGACCCTCCGTGGGACTAATCATGATAAAAGTAAATTGGAAGAGCCTGAAGTATCTGTATTTGATGAATATACCCACAAATTGAAGAACTCAACATACGGTTCAGAAGAGTATAAGCAATTTCTTGTAGAAATGAAGCCAGCTCTTGATCATCATTATGCTAATAACAGGCATCATCCAGAACACTTTGAAAAAGGCATCAGTGATATGGATCTAATAGATATTATTGAAATGATCTGTGATTGGAAGGCGGCTACTGAAAGACATGATAATGGAGATATTGAAAAGTCTATACATCTCAACCAAGCAAGGTTTGGTTATTCAGATGAGCTAAAATCAATACTTTTGAACACAGTCAGTATATTTAGAAGGGGAAATAATGGATCTAGTGAGTAGGTTAAGGCCAAATAAATTTGCTTTGGACAAAGAGTTTGAAGATCAGGCAGGGCTGTTTAACACTGCTTCTGCTATCATGGTAGAGAAGGAAGAAGAATATAATCTGCATCAGCAGTACATTGATGTAAGGTCTTCTGAGATTTCCTATTTGATTAGGAAAGGGGAGTTTGAAGATTATGACCTAACTAAAACAACAGAATCTTCTATTACTGATTTTCTTGGTCAGTATAAAGAACTTGTAGAACTGAAGAAGGAGGGGGCAAGATTAAAGAAAGAATGGGTAGAAGCAAAACAACTTGTAGAGTCTTTTAGACACAAGAAATCAGCTATTGAGTATCTTACTACTTTGAAGCTGAACGGAGATTATTCAGAACCCAATATTAGTTCTGAAGATCAGCAGAAGGTTGTAGCAATTGAAGAAGCAAATGTTACAAATGAAAACGTGGAAAGAAGAAGAAGCAACAGAAGAAACAACAGAAAGGGGGATAAATAATGGGACCACTTACAGACCTTATTTGGGATTATTCTAAAGCAACCTCAGTAGGATCGACTAATCTCATTTCTTTAGAGGAATTGGAACGCACAGTCAAACGTATGGAGTACACTGATAGTACTTATGTGTGTACTGAAAGTACTGGTAAAAGAAGAACTTATGAATTTGCAGTACCGGGGGCAGTCAAGAAAGACATTGAAGTAACTTTTGAGGATAATTATCTTTTTGTAAAGTCTTCCAAGAAGCACTTTAGCAAATCTTACAGAGTACACTTTAACACTTCATTTGGAGTAAAGGAAATCTTTACTGATCTTAAGGACGGAATTTTGACTGTAGTAGTTACTTCAAGTAAAAAAGAGGTAAAAATACACTTTTGAAAAGAGATTTTGAGCATTACTTGAACACTATGATTATGGATTTAGTTGATATGTTTAATGAAGATGAACTATTTAATTTAGACGAAAAAGACTACGACAAACTAACACGAACAAAAATAAAGGTATACGAAGAAGGAGAACACATTGGGTAGAAGACATTTTGACAGAGACGCAGCGATTAAGGCACAGGACAGACTAACAGAAGAAAGTGGAAACAGTTCAAACAATTTTATTAGTATTTGGAAGTATGATCCTGACAATCCCCTTCCTAAACTAGATTTTTCTCTGAAGGAAGACAAGACTGCAAGAACCATGCAACTTGACATTATTCCTCATGAGATCACCCCTAGTCATCCTCAGTACAAACAGAAGAAGGCTCAGTCAAGAGACCCTGAGTTTGTAGAAGATGTGATTTCTGACATCTGGGTACACAAGAACGTTGGCCCCACTAATGCCACAGTACTTTGTCTTGATCAGTATGGGAAGAAATGTCCTCTATGTGAAGACTATGAAAAGCTTAAAGCCGAACTTGGTTGGGACCACGATGATGTTAAAGCGGCTAAAAAGAAGTGCAGAGGTATTCTCACAGTAGTTGACAGGAATGATGAGGAAGGAAAGATTCAGGTAGTTGACAGACCTCATTTTTGGTTTGCAAAGAAACTTCTTGATAGCAGAAAACAGTTCTCTAATGAGAGCAGACAGATCATCCTTTATGATGTTTCTGATGAAGGACATTTTGTAGAGACATTTACTGAAATCTCTGAGTACAACGGTAAGAAGGGTCCGGGGGCTAATAACTCATTCTTCTTTCAGAAGAGAGGGGAAGATACTGGCTACGGGGATGAGATTGTAGATGAAGCTCCTAAGATTGGTGATTGGCTCATCGTAAGAGATTATGATGAACTTGTTCGTATCAGAGACGGGGAAGATGCTGAAGAGGAAGCAGAGGAAGAGGACAGAGCGGAAGCCAATGCTGTTGCTGAAAAGGTTGAAGAGACCGTAGACATCAAGAAACCTGAAGAAAGAAAGTCTCGTCGTCCTAGAAAGAAAAAAGAAGAGCCTAAAGAAGATACTTGTCCTTATGATCTTGTTTTTGGTCAGGACAGTAGAAGCTGTGAAACTTGTGATAAGTGTGAGCTTGAACACCCTAGTATCTATGCTAAGTGTGATGCTGAGTATGATGCTAAATGGGCTGATGAAGAGGACGAAACAGTTTATTAACAAAAGGGGCCTTGCGCCCCTTTTTAAAGGAGAAAATAATGAAAGAGTTTACATCAGATATATCTCTAACACATACTAATTGTGAGAACTTAACAATCACTCTCTCTATGGAGAAGATTTCAGATATAAAGGAGTATGTTAAGTTTTTCAGGGACTCCCTTTACGCCATTGGTTTTGGGGAAGGAACTATAGAAGCATACATCCCTGACGTTGATGTATGAGTTATTCAGATTATATAAAAGAGAGGTTTAATTTGAAATACAAAGATATTTCTACTGGCTCTGATATGCTTGACCTTGTAACAGGGAAGTATAGAGTTGGTACTGGAATACATTTTCTTGGAGCATCATCTTCAGGGAAAACTTTTGCTGTGTGTGAGCTTATTTACGGCGCTATGAAAGAACACGGTAAAGACAATGTTGAAGTTGGATTCCTTTCTACTGAAGGGGGATTTAGTTTTGATACCGAAACTATGTATGGTTACTCCTTAGAAGATTGCTTTCGATCTTCTGAAACTGTAGAAGATTTAATTTCTGATATTCAGATCTTTGCTGATGAAAAGAAAAAAGACACTATAGGTGTTTATATTGTAGACTCCCTCGATGGACTATCTTCTGTGGAAGAACAGACCATGCAGGAGAAAGCTAAAAAAGCTTTTGAGAAGGGGGAAGACTTTGATGAGAAATCCTATAGGAGTGGAAAGTCTAAGAAAATACACGAGTTCTTTCGAGTAATTGGAGGAGAATGGCTAGTCAACAATAATATGATTGTTGTTATCATTTCTCAGCTTAAAGATAACTTTGAAAGCATGGGCGCTAATTGGACATACAATGGCAAAAGACCTCTCACTCATTGGCCTAATTATCAATTGTTCTTCCGACAGGTTGAACTCTTTGGAGAGAAAGGAAGGTCTAGTGGTTATAGGGCACATGTGAAAGCTTTGAAATCCAGGACAGATACCCCTTTTAGAGAGTGTTATCTTAACTGTTATTTTAAGAGTGGTATGGACAATGTAGGGACTAGCGTTGACTTCTTATTTGATTTGGCTGATGACAGTGGTAAGCTCAATACGGAGAAATGTAAAGCCGTTCAATGGGATGAAAACGGTAAAGAGTATTCCACTGCTGAAGTAAAGTCTTTTATTGAAGAGGCTGGCCGTATGGATGATGTGAGAGCCTTGGACACTAAGAAGTAGATACTACTTAAAGAACGCCATGGCCCTCATACAGGGGGATACAGAGCTTCTAAACAAGTTTGTTGATGAATATGGTGTAATGGATCGGGAAACACTTGTTCAGTACATTGAGGACAATGATCTTGAGGATGAACTTAAAAGAAGAGTAGAAGAAAAATGGGATGCTCTTGAGAAAAACATTCTTGTTAAAAGAAAAAAGAAGGGACTATGATATTACGTGTAGCATACGTTGATGAAAGTACTGTGTTGTATGACGTAGACAGTAAAGATATGCATTTTGATGGAAATTCATACTGTTGGATAATAGACAATAACATTGTAATACGTCTTGATTATCTAAAATATTTTTATTTTACTAATGAGGCAATTATATGAAAATAGGATTGAATAGGGGCAAGATGTATTTCTACCCCGATAGTTCAATAGAGAAGTATGCTATAGAAACTTTTCTTGAATCCGTAGAATCTGATCCTACTATGGGCAAAGTTTCTGATTACTTTGAAGTTATGTATGATGACTTCGATGAAATTGATTTAGAGCAAAGGAGATGAACTGGCAACCAGAACCCACAGAACAACAGATAAAAGATAATCAAGGATTTGTTTACCTCATAAAAAAACCTCCTCAATAATAAAAAAGTACATTGGTAAAAAAGTTTTTTTTGGAGCAAGAAGACTCTTCCTCCTTTAAAGGGAAAGAAAAGGAAGAGACATAAAGTAGTAGAGTCCGATTGGAGGCTCTACTATGGCTCCTCTCCTAATTTAATTAAGGATATTCTAAAATACCTTTATCCTGAATTAAATGATTTAGAACTAGATGAAAGGACTAGAAAGCACAAGAAGTTTACTGAAGAAGAGTCCATCTTGATTGATAAAGTATTTAAGAGGGAAATACTGATGCTCTGCCCTACTAAATGGGATTGTGCATATTATGAGGCCAAAGAACAATTTGACAAAGAAGTATTGTTTAAAGATGATTACTACAATGGAATCATAAACATTAGATTGAACAAGAAAAAGAATTAAAAATTTTACTAGCATACCTTGACAATAGTTTCTTGGTATGCTATTTTTTTTATTAGAATATTCTTGAGGAGGAATGATTTTGATGACAATGGAAGAATTGAAGAAATGTCACTCTGCCGGAGGAGTTTGTAGAACTAGACCATCTACTTGGGAACCTTTTAGAGAAACAGACATTCCAGAAGATTTAATAGATGAATGGAAATTATACTTGTCTTTTAAGGATAGGTATGATAGAGTGTTAAAATACTATGGCTTGGAGGAATAAATGGAAGACAATGAAATGATTAAAGGGCTAAAAAAAGAGTTTAAAGAATTTAAACATTCAAGAGAACTTAAAGACACTGTTGCCAAAGTGTTTGAAGACACAGGGTATATTTTTAAAATAGAGGGAGTTAAAGAGGAGAATGGGGAAGGCAGTTTTGTAAGGTGCTTCATTACAGGGGAAGATGAAGGCACTTCCATGAGCAAGTTTTATGATGCAAAGATTTTTTGGTATTTAATCTCCACTGTTTTACGGGCATTTTCAGGACTAGATGAAAGTAGAGGGGCTGAATTGATTGCAGCCTATGGAGGGATAGGAGGATACGTAGTTAATTTTATGGAATCTACGTATTCTTTTTCTGTGAGTATTGGTGTGTTTGAAGGTTGAGGAGATAATACATGAAAGTTAAAGAGTTGATTGAAACGCTAAAAACATTGGATGAAGATTTGGATGTATTTCTTGAACTCGATGTAAGTGATGGAATATATATAGGAACGGCTTATAGCTGCGATCCTAATTTTTATTTTAAGCCCACAGGGGGAGTTGTTTTCATTGAAACCAAAGGATACCTGAATGATTGAAAAATTAGCTATAGAAAACTTTCAATCCCATTCAAACTCTTTCTTGGAGTTTGATAAAGGGGTCAATGTGATCGTTGGCCCTTCCAATCACGGTAAATCCTCTGTTATTCGTTCTTTAAGACTTCTTTTAGAGAATAAACCTAATGGGAATGCTTTCATCAAAAAAGGTGCTAAAAAAGCTGTTGTAGGAGCAGATTTTGGAGACTTTAGGGTAGAAAGGGAAAAGGGTAAAAAGAATCTATATGTTTTGAACGATGATATAGAAGATCCCTATGAAGGGTTTGGCACTAAGGTTCCTGATGACATCTTAGAGAAGTTCAATATGTCTGAAGTTAATATTCAGAACCAGATTGACAATTTCTTTTTGATTCAAGATAAGCCTTCTGAGATAGCTAAGACCTTAAACGAGGTCGTTAACCTTTCTATTATTGATGAGTCTGTTAAAGAAGTAAATTCAACTGTTAGAGCGGCAAAGAAAGATTGGGATAATACATCAAAAGAGAAAGAATCTATCTCTGACCAATTAGAATCTGAAGAATATCTTAAAATTGATTCTGCTATTAAAGATTATTCTAGGGTAGAGAACATAGAAAAAACTATTGATTCTCTTCTGGACAAAAAGGAAGATATTGAAGAAGTGCTAATGTCCTATGGATCAGTACTTAAAGAAGAAGATAAAACAGATTATTCTTCTATTGAAAAAGACATGCAAGAAATATTTGTAATTGATGATGAACAAGAATCTCTTGAGGACGAAGTAGATTTGTATAGAAAGTCTATTGAAAGTCTAAGAGAAGTAGAAGGAAGAGAAGTATATGATTGGAAAACTATTGAGAAAGAGTTCACTATGGTTTGTGAATGGGATGATGAGATTGAAGAATTGGATGATAGAGCACATGAGTTTCGGGACAGTATCGAGAAATTAGAAACAGCTTTGGAATTTGGTACAAAAATAGAAAAAGAGCTTCTTGATTTGGAAAAAGAATTGGAAGAAGTTAAACCCGATACTTGTCCTACATGTGGAAAGGAGTGGTGATGGAATTAGAAGATATTTGGAAAGAAAAGATAAAAAAAGCTAAAGAGAAAAAGCTGTATGAATTCATTTTTAAGCACGAAGGAAAAACATATCACTCTGTTTTTATTTATGGGACTAAATGGTCAAGACCAATGGAGGTTAAACTTATATGAAACTACTATTTGGGGCTGATTTACATACTACTCCCAAAACTCCTGAATGTAGGACAGATGATTTTGTATCTGCTCAAAGAACAAAACTTGAATGGATAATGGAGCAAAAGAAAAAATACAATGCTCCATTCATAACAGCAGGGGACATTATTGACACAAATTCTTTAACTGCTAATGAAGTCTATACTATGCTTGACCTTTGGGAAGGTATTCATATGGAAGGAATTTTAGGTAACCATGACCTTCCTTACCATAAGATTGAGTTTGCAGAAACAAAGATGATTGGACAGATTCTAAGGAAAAATTACAAATGGTATGAGCCTAATACTGTTCAAACATTTCCTGATTGTTATATCTACCCTTTCAACTTTGGAGTAGAGATAGATGATTCAGTTATTAAATATCCCGATGATTTTAACATAGCTATCTATCATGGTATGGTAACTGAATCTAAGGATAAATACTTAGGAGGGAATACTGCCTTAGAATTACTTAAAAAGAATCCTGGATTTGATTTAATTATTACTGGAGACAATCACATTCCCTTTGAGACGTCCTATAAGGGTAGACTCCTCATCAATCCAGGTTGTTTGACAAGAGACACCATTTCCCTTGTTAATTACAAGCCCAGCATTGTTCTGTACGACACAGAGACAAGAGAATGGGAAAGACTCTATGTTCCTATTAAAGATGGTGTGTTTAACCTTGAAACTACTTCAAGAGTAAATAAAAAGAAGAAAGTAGATATGGATGAGTTTGTAGCTTCTCTAAAGAATACAAAAGATGTTTCTAATGTTTTTATAGGAAAGTTAAAATCATGGTTGACAGGGGAAGATATAACTGATAATATTCAGACTATAGTTTATGATTGCACAGGAGGAAAGGTTTGACAGACATTGACAGATTTTATGATCTTGAGGAAAAGATTGAAGAAAAGAAAGCAGAGCAACAGAAATGGGAAGGAGAAAAGGAAGCTATATTCAAAAACTTCCAAAAGATTACTAAGGTTAATTCTATTGAGGAAGCCGAAAAGAAACTGGCAGAAATGGAAACTTCCATAAAAGAGAAGGAAAAAAAGAAGTTAACTATGATTACTAGGTTTTTTAAGAAGTATCCTTTTTTGAAGGAGGACTAATATGATCTGTTTTATACTTGGAATGATTACTGGAATATTTTTTGGATTCTTCATGTGTTCCTTAATGGCTATGAGCAAGATACCTCAAGAAACTACTTTTGATGTCGATATTCCTGAAACACACATTGATGAGACAACATGAGGGATAAACTACAAAGAATCAAGGGGCAAAAAGATATTCTTGAGAAACAACTAGCAGACAAAGAAGAGGAGCTTCAAACAAAGCATCAATGGTATCAAGATGCTATGAAGGCTCAGACACTTATACATAAGGCTGCTAAGGAATCCCAAGAACAAATAAGGTATAACATAGTGACTCCGGTTACAACCGCTCTACAGACAGTATTTGGAGATGAGTTTGAATTTGAAATGGAGTTTGATACATCCAATAATAATACTGTTTGTAAAATGTACTTGACAAAGGATGGGGAAGAGTATAGTATCTTAGACAGTAGCGGATATGGTTATGCGGATGTAATATCTTTTGCATTAAGAGTTGCGGTTTGGACATTGACAAAAAATAGAAATGTCCTTATATTAGACGAACCATTTAAGTTTGTAAGTAAGGATTATTGGGAAACTACCGGACAGATGATCAAAGAGATTTCCGATAAACTAGGGATTCAAATAATAATGGTCACTCACAATGATGTGCTGGCTGATTTTGCTGATAAGACATTTATTGTGAAGAAAGTAAAGGATGATAGTGTTGTTCGGGAAATATCTTAATGTGGGGGATAGGGTATCTCTTGTTGGAGGGAAAGAGACAGGCACTATAATAGAGGTAAAATTATTGATTCTGCCTTGTCTGTATATTGTAAATTGGGATGGTTTTGGGCATTATGCGCACTTTGAAACAGAACTAGAATTGATTGAGGGGGAAAGGATGGAAGATAAAATTATGGTGATTTGGGACTATAGGAGTGAATTAGAGCAATTGTGTGATTTCCTTCATAAAGAAGGCTTTAAATGGGCGGATGAGCATAGCACACTACTTTACAGGGACTACATGGAATATTGTATTGATTGGGGAAAGAAATTAGTATATTCTGGCCCTACTCAGCACTATAAAAAGATGACATTCAAAGAGTTTAAGGAGAAATATATGAACAAAGAAGAATTGAAGTTCGGGGACAAAGTGTTGTGTTGGGATGGTGGCACATGTAAAGAAAAGCAAGTTTTTATTGCTAAAGTAAATGATTGTTTTTTGGCTTGTGATGAAGAAAACTTTTCTAAGATTAAGCTAAGTATATCTGCTAATGCGAAGCTGCTGGGAGATATTTTCTCTTATCAGTATTGTGAAAAGATTATTGAAGCTCCTGTAAAAGAAGTTACTCTTGAAGATGTTGCCAACAGATTTGGAGTATCAGTAGATCGTATTAGGATTAAGGATTGAGTCATGCCTATTATTGATTTTTATTGTAATGATTGTGGGAATCAATTGGAAGCTATTAGGGAAATGCATGATGAATCTGATTTCATTTGCCCTGTCTGTAAAGCTGTTATGGTTAGGGAATGGAGAGTAGGCCATGGTGGTTTCTATATGAATAGAGATGGTACAAGAAAAGGACATAAAGGAACAAGAGGAGTGAACACAGATGGATGATAGGTATGAAGTAGGAGATAGAGTTGTATGTGTTAAAAATTTTCATGATGATGTTTATGCTGGACAGAAAGGAATCATAACATGTACTAAAGCAACATACCCTCCATTGGTGTGAAATGGGATAATCCTAAAGAATATTTCCACACATGTTACGGCTCATGTGAAGATGGGAAAGGGTTTTTTGTGGATGGATGCAATATTGAAAAGATCAAGGAGGAAAAAATGACAAGAAAAGAGGAACTTAAAAAGAGTATTGAAAAGATGAAAGAAGAACTTGCTTCTATGGAGGAAGAGCTTAATAAGCCTGAGAAGATTGAATGGAATTCTGATGATATTTTTGTAGCGGAGAGAGGTGGGTATACACATATTATGACATTTACCAATCGTAGGTCTAATGGAGTGTATACTTTCTCTAGCTTAGGAAGTACATATGAAAGATTTGACGAAAAAGAAGATCCCCAAGAGTTATTGGATTTCATGGTTGATTGGGGAGGCAATATTCATATCTTCAAAACAAAGACAGGAGCTCTTGAGTTTATGTTAGAAAAAGAAAGGCTAAGACAGAAATAAATCCATCTTAGCCCGGAGGAAAATGAGTATATTAAAAGGGAGTTCTTAAAAGGACTCCCTAGTAATCAAAATGTTCCATGCTCTTTTGCAAGCACAAATATAGCATTAGTAATGTGAGGGTAAGCATCATC
>FUIF01025751.1_pt1 | contig 13585 bp, 14 predicted proteins | sample 1003461 | NCBI WGS metagenome assembly FUIF01 (sample SAMEA80401918, study PRJEB19352) | marine metagenome | reverse complement strand
TTACAGGGGGCATGGCTAAAGCGGGTCTTCTCGGTGGTCAGCAAGCAGGTAAGGCAGCTGTCAAGGCTGCAGTACGAACTGCTATTAAAGATGTAGGCGCAAATACTGCTTTAAAGGGCGAGGCTAAACGGGCAGCTGGCGCTGTATACAAAGATGTACTCACGAGGGCTGCTTCACAGGGGGTCCGCCTCAACAAAAAACAAAAGCAGATGGCTTACGCAGCTGCGGAGGAAGAATACGCTATCTTCATGCAGGCCCGTAAGCGAGCACTTAGTCGAGAAGCTATACAGCCTATCCTTAATAAACGACGCACCAATGCTATCCTAGCTACTGCCGGTGTAGAATCCGCATTTGCAGCACTTCAGGACGTTGTGCTACAGAATACACTTCTTGAAGCAGGGGCGCAGGAGACTTACAGTTCCCTACAGACAGGGTTTAGTTCTATCTTAGGCGGTATCGGCGGAGTTGGCGCTTTCACCACGCCTAGTGGGGTGCGGAAGCTAGTTGGCGAGTCTGGGCTTAAAGACATACGGGATCAGGCTCGTATCAAAGCTAAGCGCGACGGCAACCTAGAAGAAATGGATACTCTTCTACGTGAGGTATCTAGAAAGCAGGAAGCACAGAAAGCGGCTGCGAACTTTAAGATCACACCTAAACAGGTGAAGACAGCAGGGAGTCAGATACTGGAAGTGTCCCGCAGCTGGAAGGAGAAGGTGAAGGCAGGTAAGGGGCGCTACAGTGGGTTCGAAACTCCCGTAGAAGTTATTAGAGAAGTGTTGCTCGGCAAAGACGGCGACGGAAAAGGCGGGTTAGTCAAGATACTAAATGACGACGGCGTAGCTGTGCCAAAGGAATTGCGTATCTCTGACATCTTCACAAACTTGATGCAGATGCTTCCGAAAGATCAGCTCGGCCAGATAAACAAAAACTTCAAGGGCTTGGGTATTACATTGGGTGATACAACACAGGTTCCTACAAGCATTGAGGACTTGTTTGCGAAAGAGCTAAGCCGAGGTGGTCAAGTTCTTCAGGTGGCATCTCAGTTTAGAAAGCATCTGGATGCGGCAACTGTGTATGGAGATCGTTTGATTAACGGTAGCATCACTACAATCAATGAGAAGGAGGCGATTGCTGAAAATCTTAAGAGGGCTAGAGTTTTAGAATACGGACAGAACGTCTGGAAGCGTATGCTCGTATCGTCCCCTGCTACTTCAGCGATTAACGTAATAGGCGCAGCCCAGTACACTATGGGTCAATCCCTTGCTGATTTGTTTGCTTCTCCTGTACATTATCTAGCTGCGCTGGGCTATGGTTCAGTCGGCAACAAGGCAGCTGCAGAGCAGAACTTCAGGGCTGCTAAAGTATACGCAACCATCACAGGGCAGCGAATGCGCAACCTGATGGACCCCTACACTACTAAAGACGCCTACATGGCGTTCCTTGAGCAGAATAAAGATATCAAGAAGATACTTTATGAAACCCTGACAGGTGGCATTGAGCGTAGCGGTAAGAGGTTTGCTATTGATCCCGAAGACCCAGCGTACTTACTTGCTGAGAGGGTTGCGGATGGAGCATCAATGCTTACGGGTGTTCGTGTGCAGGATACCTTTACAAAGTCTCAGATGTTTATGACGGAACTTGATAAGCATATCCGTATAAAAACTGGCAAGACTCTGCAAGAGACCTTCGGAGAGGGGGCTGCAGGCAGAATTGATAATGACGTTATCGGACGTGCTGTTGACACTACGTTGAGGTCTGTCTTTTCTAAAGACTATACAACAGACGATCAGCTTTTAGGAAGTCTTGCGAAGGGGGTTGAGAACTTTTCTAGTCAGCCGATAGTCGGTACTATCCTACCCTTCGGTCGCTTCATGAACAACGTCATTGCAACAACGTATCAGTGGTCTCCTGCGGGTGCTCTTAGTGTTATGTCTTCGCTGTACAGAAAAGGACGCGGTTCAAAGCAACCTGAGAATATATCAGAAGCATTTGCTCGTGCTGCAGTAGGCACTACCGCCTTAGCCCTAGCAGCGGACTTCAGTAAAGAGCAACGCGAAAAAGGAATGGGTACGTTTGACGTAGACTTGGGTAACGGGCAAAGTATGGATGCGCGTAACACATTTCCGTTCTCCCTATGGCTGACTGCCGGTAGAATGATAGATCTTAGTCGCGAGGGCGAGATTGTCCCCCGTGAACTGGTTAAGGACTTTGCCGCACAGACTGCTGTAGGTCAGTTCGCATCAGATGTGCAGTTTGCCAATGACATATACAACATCATGGACGTTGCTTTTAACGAGGATCGTCAACTAGGAGTATCCCTTATTGGCAGTGCTTTTGCTAAACAGGGTGGTAGTATTCTCGCAGGCTTTACCCGGCCACTGGATGCCGTCAACAGAATGACAGGTCTTATTGCAGGCTCAGACGTAGCGAAAGACCCTCGACAGGCAGAGGGCCTACAAGCTGGTACTATTCAAGCGACACGATATGTGGACAACCTGATTGAAATCTTTACGGATAAGCTGGAAGGTGTTACCGGAGAAGAGCTTCGAGTAGCTACCCGTGAAGGCAAGATACAAGACCCTTCTCCTCTACTTAGCATTATGGGGATCAAGCTAAAGCCTAGCAGGACTGCTACAGAGAAGGCCTATTCTATGGCAGAGATGCACCCTTGGACTGCAAACGAGAGGAGTGCCATACCTGCGTACGACAAGATCTTTAACGAGGCTATCGCACCTGCGTTCGAGAGCGAGATGATGAAACTTATTCAGTCAGAAGAGTTTAAGAAAGGTAGTGTAGCCCGGCGGCGTCAGCTGTTAACCGACACGAAGAATGCATTACGCTCTAACCTCCGTAAATATCTGTTCGTAGCAGGAGACGAAACAACATCCCTAATGGCTGAGCGTAGGAAGTTGATCAACAAAGAGGACAAGAACGTACGCTATCAAGCAAAACAAATAATGCGAGACAGGCACGGCGTCGATGCAGATATACGAGATTACACCGCAGAAGAATTACAGATTTACGAAAACCTGCTTACGTTTCTTGGCCGGTAATCAGTCGATCACTTAACGCCGTACTTCTCTGCGGCCTCTCGCAACCACAGAAAGCTGCTAGTCAGATGATCTCTGGCTAGCTCTACTTCTCTGCAATCCCATACATTACTCTTGATGAGGCTCTCTACTTCGTTAATCTTACCGCCTAGTGTACGTACAAACGCCTGACGCTTGCGAGTGACATGTTCTTGTGCTTCTTTTTCTAGGTGGTTCATACTCTAGATACCTTCTTTAACAAAGACTTTAACCCACTCTGCGCAAATGTCGCTGCGCACAATATCTTCAATACCGAACTCAACAATCGGTACATCCAGCATATGTTTCTTAGCTAGATGAATGATCTTCGACAGGCCGTCTGCCTCCTTAAGATCTGACTGTTGTACATCCCCGTTCAATACAATCTTACTGCCTTCGCCTACACGGGTGAGCAACATCTTCAACTCATGCGTTGTGATGTTCTGCGTCTCGTCCACGATCACGAAGGCATTCTCAAAGCTACGCCCCCGCATTAGCGCAAGGGGTGCCATCTCGATGTTGCCATTCTTTATGCCTGTATCTACAGCACCTCGTCCCATGTGGCGCACTAGAACGTCCAGCACAGGCAATGCCCACGGATATGTCTTCTCCTCAAGTGTACCGGGTAGAAATCCTATATCCCTTCCTACAGATATGTGAGGACGAGTGATAACGATCTTGTCGATCTGTTTAGTGACATAAAGATCCGACGCATACGTAGCAGTTACATACGTCTTACCTGTACCCGCAGGGCCAAGCACCAGCACCTGACAGCTAGTCTTCATAAAGTCCCACAGGTTTCGTTGGGCTTCTGTGCGAGGAACGAAGGCTGACGTCTTTTTCTGAGACGCATTCTTGTAGTTAGTCTTACGCCGGGTACGTGTCTGCTTCTTAGGCGGTTCAAGATTATCCATCGGCATTCTGCAGGTCTTTGATAGCCATGTTATAACAATCCGCTTTAACTTTAAAATTATTGCTGGGGTCTACATCACCCTTCTTAAGAAAGACAGCATCATTGAAATAGTCTTTCTTGGGATACACGCCTAAGAACCATGCAGTGTGCAGGTCGTTATGTACCCGCACAAAGGCATACATATCACAGTCCTGCTTTGTATTGAAGGAAGCTACGCTACACTCGTAGTGATCTTTAGGTTCAAACCCAGTCCGCTTTGTCTTTACATCGACACGCATACCGCTTTCTGTGATCAGGTCGTAGTCATACGTATTGTTTTCGTCGCCTCCAAGCACGGAACGAGCAACTTCTTCTCCTATAAAACCTGCGATGTTACCCTGACCTCGCGTGATGCTATTGTGAAGACGGCCCATCTCCTGTGCTTTAAGCCGAGCCTTTTCCAACATAGATAGCGGTATGGCGATTTGTTGCATTATTAGTACCTCTTTTTATCTACATATTGTTTTAACTCAGTGTAACCCCCGATACGACTACCGTCGGGGCAAACACTTGAGGTACGGAAGCGATGCCTGCCTCTAGCATAAGATGCCCCACCCACTTAGAGGAAGGGCTACTCAGATTGTATGCTGTAAAAGGCAGGGCTTTCTCGCGGAACAGACTCTTAGCTAAGTTGCAGTAAGAGCAATCATCTCGTGTCACAAGTACATACATCTACACAAGATCCACGATCTCACAGCTATCACCTGAACACGCTAGCGTCTGAGACCCTGCTGTGTTGTCCTCTACCTCATACGAAGATAGCTTAGACCAGTCGATAGACGCTGGCATGGCGGACTTACGCTCTTCGTATACAGCTCTATCGACCTCCTGATATGGTGCCTGCTGATACGTGTGCTCACTGTAAGGCAGGAAGGATACGCCAGACATCTCGTCAAAGTGCTCATACACAAAGGCACCCACTTCAACCCACTCATCCTTACGTACATTGATAGTGACAGACGGTTTATGTTCACACCAGTGGCGCTGATACACGAGCCACGTTTCCAGCTGCTCTACTGCGGACATATCATGCGTAACCACTGCGTTGTCAGGCGCTTTAACAGGGAAGCTGAACACAACCGTAGTGTCGGGCTTCATTACACAAGGCTCTGACGGGACGTTCTGATCCATCATGAACTGCGTCAGAGGGTCTTTGGTGTCGCCCCTTACTGTACGAATGTAGTACGGGCTGTGTCTTGCATGAATACCGCTGGCTGAATCTACAAGCTGAGATACAGTGCCAGAAGGCTTAACACAAGTGATAGCGGCTGAAGCAGGGATTCCAAGTCTAGCACTCCATTCAGCATTAACTGATACAGCGACTTCACGAAGATGTTCAAGGGTCTTCTCCAAGCCTGCGTTCTTTACAGTCATAAGAGGGTTGTCCATGATACCAGTCAGGCTGACACCTAGAAGGCGTTCTTCTTCCGTGTTCTTTTGCCAGACTTTGCGGAGGTACGGGAACTTCGTATAGGTAGATTGAAGTGTTCCCAGTATTGTTGCCAGCCTGACTTTTCGTTCGAGGGAGTCAATATCATCTGTAGCCCGGACCACAACTTCCGTAAGATTACAGAACTGATACGGACGAAGAATGATTTCACTGCAAGGATTCGTTCCAAACTCGTAGCCTCCATCCCGACGCCCAAACTTCTCAGCTTGCTTACGTGCGGCTTCACGGTTGAAGATACCACGCTCCCCTGAACCTGACTCCACAAGGGAAGTCCACTCACGCAGGAACGATGTGCTATCAGGCTTCTCTGTGTAGGAGACGGAGTTGTTAGCTAGTGCTCGCTGTCCGTTGTTCTCCCACCATGCACCCGACTTAGCGTGACGCATCCGATCATCAGACAAGTTAGACAGGGAGATCATCGCAGACCTACGCACACCGCCAACGACAACAACTTCGCCAATCTTACACATCAGATCATGGCACTCGACAGACGATAGCTTACGACCCTGTGCTTCTTTGAATGTGCCAACAGCGAAGTTGAACAGATTAATCAGAGGTGCAGGACCAGAGGCACGGCCCCCGAATGTCTTAAGACGTGCACCTGATGGGCGTACACGCGACGTATCCCACTTAGGGATCTCGCCTGACCACAGCAGGGCGAGCACTTGCCGGAATGCTTTAGCCCAGCCTTCTTTGCTGTCTTTCACAACGACAGTCGTCTCGCTGTCAAACAACTCAGGAACTTCAGGCAGCTTCGAAATGAACTGCCGCTCTACGGAGAAGCCTACGCCTGTGCCGCACAGCAGGATGAACATAGCCTCATCGAAAGACTTAGGATCATCTACTGGCAGGTACGAGCAGTTGTATCCTGCTACGTTGTCACGCGCAAACGCAGGCCCTGCTGTCATCAAGGCCCGCATAGATGGCATGACTTCTAAACTGAGGATCGCTTGTGCAATCTCATGGATGCTATCTGTAGGAACCTCGCTATTAGGTTGTACAATGTTGTCAATGTAACGCTGGACAGTCTCGCCCCAATTCTCCCGGCGTCCTGCCTCATCTAGCCAACGCGCATATCGCGACGTGTGAATGAAGGACTGGTAGTCTGTAGGTAAATAGTTATTCATCGGTTGTCACCCTCTCCTCTAATGACACCGCGTTCTGCACGATCATTAAGCTTTTTGAGGTTCATTCTTGCAATCTCTTCGAGGTTAGACCCATACATATTAGCCACTGCTGTAACGTAGAATAGCACATCGCCTAACTCTAATTGAATAGCCTCTACTGTTACACGGTTTTGATCACGGAATTTCTTCTTTGCTTTTTCAGCAACCTCCCCTGCCTCACCACAAAGGCCAAGAAGGTTTTCTACAAAACGATCATGTCCTTCCATGACAATTTTACCTTCTACCCATTCACTGTACTGTTTCCAATCAAGCATTGAACCGCTCCTTTACTAGTAGGTTTTTTACATTAACGTCTTCATTATCGTAAAAGACATCCTGCACAAAGTCAAACACATCTTCTGTATGCGAATCCATATGAGAAGATAGTAAGCTGTTAGGCTCTTCTACTTCTAGTAGTAGTGTGACACTAAACTTTTTCATGTCAGGCACTGCCTTTTGTAGTCGTGTATTCATCTAGAGTAGGTTCACTTTTCTCTACGTCTTCTTGAAGTCTCATAGAGAGGAGGTCTTCAAGTAGTCTGTCTGCTCTAGTAGACAAGGCTTCTGCAAGACCTCTGTCTTCTTGGCCTAGCTGCACTGAAGCAAGAAGCATACAAGCATGATGTAGTAGATCCCAAGATACGTTTGAATCTATATCCCCCTCATTAAATACAGTTGTCTCTAAGAAAGTATCTACACCTTGAAACTCTCCTTCATCATCGTACACAGCAGATATACTAACTGAGACAGTGTGGTTTTCTGAGTGCATTCTACAAGTCCTCTTCTATAAGAAAGGTTTTACTTTTTGTTCGCTTTCCTGTTTCTGCAAGCCACGCTTCAGGTAAGACTTTGTGAGACCACTGAAAGCTGTGCTTATCACACCACTCAAAGTATCGGCTCTTTGCGCCTTTATACAGGCGGGCATTGGCATTACTAAACACAAAGCGGATATCCAACTCTGGATGTTGCTTCTGTATCTCTAGATGTTTGCGCCTGTCTTCGCTATCGAAGATACCCTTTGTCTCTATAATAATACCGTTATCCAATTCAAAGTCTGGCGTGTATGTACGATACCGTAGATCTCGCCACTTTACTCGTAGAGCTTCGTACTCAACCTTCTTCTGTTTTTCTTTTAAGTATGCAGCGACCTGTTTCTCCAAGCCGCTGCGATACCTACGGACGTTGTGTCGCCTCTTAGTAGTTGGCATCTTTGTTATCACCTATGTACACATAGTCTACTTCTGGGGGTGTCTTAGCTTTGCTAAACCTATTAGGCATAGTCTTCAAGGTAGGGTGGCAGTCTTTCTTGAAAGAGCAAAACTTACAGTCAATAGGTAGCACCATATTACCAGTAGTCTTTCTGCTAAACGTCTCAGGCACAGGATCGAAACATCTTTCGAAGGGCGCATCGCTGTCTAGGTAGTTAGCCGTATCCTGTATGGAACTCATAACATCTTCTACGTCTACGGTAGACGCATCTACGTACTTGAACTGCCCGTTCGCTTTGTTAACAGCCCACCATCCGCCGACAGATTTGTTGGCAGCTACAGAGTAGCCTACCAGCTGTGCTACATACCCGAAGCTGTCATGCTCTTTGAGAACATCCACTGATGTAAACTTGTTGTTATACGACCACGGTGACGCAGACTTTACGTCATCAATTCTGCCGTCTAACTCCATGTCATACTCACCTTTGACCTCCTGTCCATCAGGAAGTTGCAAGGTAACTGTAGCGTTGTCTTCAAACGATACCCCGGATGCAGTAAGCAGGCCTTTAAACACAGCCTCAACTATATCGCCCAAGATCATGTTCATCAGGAAGTAGGGCGGCAGTGCCTCCTTATTATCTGGCTGATTCTTTTCGAACCACAGCTGGCAGGTTGGCTTTCCAATGTTCGACATCCTCAAGCGAAAAGGGTCTCGCCTACCAGAGCCGAACTGCTTCATCATGGCCTTCTTGATATCGGAGGCGACCTTATCAGCCACCTCCTCCGTCATAGTTGCTTCACCCGCCATAGCCTTCTGCAGATAAAGCAGAACAGAAAGCTCTGCGGGGTGCTGCGTTTCCATGTCTAGTCTAGCTCCTCAACTTCTACGATACTGTTGACAAGTTCCTTATCTCGATCAGACATATGATCACCGCTAGAAGAACTGTTCTTCTCATACTCACTCATCACCCAGCGGTTAGTCCCTTCGATGATGTCTTTAAAGAGTTCCATCGTAGGCTTATCTTTCTCAGACAAATCAACACGATCCCCAACAGAAGTCACAGGCCTGAAGTAGGACTCACCGGAGTCACCTAGTTGTTCTTTCTTATGTGAGAGATTAAATGTATTACAGATCGGGGGGATATTACGAGAGGCAAGGGAAGTGGCGGCAGTCTTGATCTCTTTGATGCTCCTACTGTTAGTCATATCGAAGACCGCAGGAATGTCCGTGTAGTCTTCCTTTGGAAGTGCATTACCCTCAGCATCAGTAGGATTGTCGAGAGTAACCAGACCATAGTTTACATACACACGTCGGACACTTGAAATCTTATCCCGGACAGACTTAGGTAAGGAAGACATGTCTTCGATGTAACCACTAGGTCGGCCTAGATTAAACCCGCCGGTGGTATCTTTCAGATCTTGACCTAGCTTAGTAGAGAGGACTGTTTTCTGAGAGACACGATTGTCATTGTCCCAGACTGTGTATTGCCAGCGAAACGCAAAGGGCCGCAAGGTTACAGTCTCACTGAAAACATCGGGTGTATTCTTGTCGATAGTAAGCTTATACGAACCTGCTTTGATAACAGGTTTTCGCAGCGCATCGCCATCAATGATGATCTCTTTTTCAATAGAGGTCTGCGACATCTTCAACCGAGCGAGACTTACTCGTTCACTAGGGGCTGAATCAATGCCCATAAAATCTACAATATCAGCGATACCCAGATCGCTTAGCGTTACTTCTGTGCTCATGTAAGTTCCTTTCTGAGCGTTAGATAAAGAGGCTTAGTTATATTCCTAAACGTCTTTTGTGTCAAGCCAGTTAGGCCCTATCTTAGCTTCTAAAAGTAGAGGTACATTCATCTCTACCCCGTAAGCTTCTTGTATGATGTTATTCAAGTTTCCATTTAGGTGCTCCACCACTTTTATTACGTCATGTGTTTCATCAGGATGAACATCAGCGACCAATGAGTCATGCACTGTGTTGACCAGACAGGATTGCATTCCTGCAATGCGCTTCTCAAACTCTGTAAGTACAACAGGTACGATGTCACCTGTAGCGAAACCTTGCACAGGGTAGTTCTTGATCTGCGTGAAATGGCTAGGCGTACCGTTTGCTCTACGCATAACATGCGGGAAAGCATACTGCCTGCCACTGACGTTAGTCACCTTATTGAAACGCAATGCCTCGTTAGCCAGTTCATTATGCCACGCTGCAATACCCTTATACTTCTCGACAAAGTGCGTGTAGTAGGCTGCTTCTGCTTTGGATCTTCCGTATCCGGTAGCCCCAAACAGAGGTGCAAACGTATGTGCCTTAGCCTCCTGCCTGTTCGTCAGCTGACCTGCGTTCGATATCACATCAGCGGTGTAACTATGTACGTCGAAGCCTGTTTCAATCTCCCTCATTGCAACCTTATCCTGCGCTAAGAATGCAGCAACACGAAACTCTAGCTGTGCAAAGTCCGCCTCCATAATCTGACCACCTCCCCAACGAGATACAAAGACACGCTTCACAGGAAACGTATTACCCCGTGGCATATTCTGCATGTTGGGGTTGCGACCTGAGAAGCGCCCTGTTGCCGTGATGTGCTGCGTAAGACCTACATGCAGGAAGCCATCTGTTTTAGTAAACACCCGGATGCCATCAACAAAGCTAGACAAGTAGCTGCTCACAGCAGACAGCCTCTTCAAGTTAGACAGGAACGAGACAGCAGTATCCATGTTATTAGTTCGGGCTGTAGCGATCAGGGAATCCAGCTTGTCTTTGCCTGTACCAAAACCGTTGGCAGTTACCCAAGCAGCAGACGGCGCAGCAAAGCCTAAGCCTGCCCGTTCGTTCAACTCCTCAAGCAGATACCCACGCCCTAAACAATCCTTGCACTTGTTGGGTCTAGCGTAGCGTGTCCCGTCTTTCTTTATCTTGTACACCGTCCCTTCGCCGTCACACGTAGGGCATGTAAAGCAGCGCGTCTTCTTCAGTAAGATAGAGTTCTCCTCTACTGCATCCTTAAACTCTTTCTTTGTATCAACACCATCGAACTGTGCTTCCCATGTAGACTTGTCTCTTACGCGACGCGAGAAGATCACATGAGACATTTGCTCAGGGGAGTTGAGGTTGATCGGCGTGTCGCCCATAAGACTACGCACTTCTTTTTGTAGAGTACCCTCAAGTGCAGCCTTCTCTTCCTCAAACTCCCTTCCGACTTTATCTAGTTCGTCCTTATCAACGGCGAAGCCTGACATGTACATTCGGGTAAGGGTTTTGGTTGCGGCAAGGGTACTTGCTTTAACGGCTTCAAGGGAAGCACTTGCACTGTCGGCAAAGTCTCGTTCGATGCTGAGGTACAACTCGCCAGTAGTGAGCAGGTCAGCACGAAGATAGTGGCACAACTCTTGTAGGGGTATTTCATCTGTATTGTATCCTTCCTTGAAGTAACGCTTCAGCGTATCATCTTTCTGTACAGACAACCTTCGCCTCTCAGCACAGGCTGCTAGGGATAGAGGTTCTTTCTGGCCCCGCAATAGCAGGTACTCAGCAAGCATGGTATCATATATGTTACCATTGTACGTAAAACCACAAGCCCACAGCCACGCTAGATCGTGCTGCAAGTTATGTCCTATGAGCAGGCTAGTCTTGTTGAGCATTGCTTGTACAAATGCCGCGCCGGTGGCGTCTGTATCTTTAGAGTCCCGGTGATCCAGCGTTATGATGTGCGTCTCTTTGTTAGCATCCTGAACATCAAGCATACCTACCTGAACCAGTTTGTTCCCCTGCTCGAAGGGGTCCATGTGGTTCTTACCACCACGCTGTGTGGTTGTGTTCTCGACGTCTAGAACTAACTTCATTTGCCTTTGCCCGGATGCCATTCGATATGCGTCTTAAGAGATGATCGCATCTCCTTAACGATACGGTCAAGTTCCTTAAGCCTCTGGTCCATATGTTTAATCTTATCTTCCAGATCGACAATCCTGTTTTCTAACATGTGCATGTGCATAGTTCATCTCTCCTTCTGTTGTACGTATCAAGAGGTGTATAGGCTCCTGTCTCCATCAAGATCACAGTGTATCACACCGTGCCAGCCACCCTTTAGTTTGTTCTTTGCGATGTTCAGGTGTCGTTGCGTATCCTGCTCGTCGGCCCCCTCCACCTGCGGGTTCTTAGATATAAGCACCATCAAGTCAGACTCGGCTGCTTTACCTGTCTTACTCCCCTCCATCATAGACTGGTCTAGAAACACCTTACCTTCTGCTGCTGCGGATAACTGGGACATCCAAATAACAGCACACTTGTACTGCTTTGCAATGTTACGTGCGTAGATAGAGGCGTCTTTCAAGTATACATCTGTCTTGTCCGACGTCTTACTAGAGAACTTATCGCCCATATCTAGAATAACAATATCTGGTTTCTCGTGTTTGACTACCGCCTCTACCCAAGAAAGGTTTTTGTTAGTGCTGTCTTTGATCCTTACATTTTGCTTTACTGTATCGTACCTTTCAGCTGCTAGGCTTACGTTACTGTGTACCTCATCCATCGTCATGTTGGTAGCGGCACTAAGATACCTAGCGCCCACACGCTCGTAGCTTTCTTCGTTACACAAGACGATACACTTAGCGCCCTGATGTGCGAACCCGTCTGGCCCTGCAATCAGGGAGGCGTGAAAGGATGTCTTACCTGTGTTAGGTCTTGCGCCTACCATGATAAGATGCCCACCACTGACGCCCTCTATCTTTTTTCGCAGGGAAGGGATGTTGAACTTCCACTGAGACTCCTGCTTGTTAGCAGCCATCAGAGTTTCAATAGAGATGTCATCCCAGTCAACACGTATACTAGGCGTGAAGTCATTCTTATAGTCGTCTAACAAACGACGCAAAGGTTCCAGACTTTCTTCTTCCCCGTTCACGAACGAGAAGCCCATCTGCGCTACCTGCTCGCCAACATACTGTTGAAACAAAGAACTGAGTGCGTCCTCTGCGATCTCGCCGTGGATCGCCTTAGTCGCTTGCATCTTCCTGAACAGATCATCATACGAGACTTTGGTCGCAGTCGTCATCGTCTTATTGGTTGCGTGAAACACAGCCTGTAGATCTTCTGTCGTTAGATCCGCCTTGTACCTCTCCATTGCTAAGTCGAGGCAGTCTTTGATCTTACGAACATCCTTCGAGAAGATTTCAGGAGGGCATCGCAGGCCCCTGTTCTTCTCGTAGAAATCTTTGTTGAGCAAGGCTTTCAATAAGCCTAGTTCCATTGTCATGTGGTCTCTCCTTTCTTTTAAGATTAATACTTATTTCTCTGCACGTATCTCCGGCAAACTATTCACGAGACCTTTATCCATACGATCTGCAATCTCGTACCCAATACCAGCATAGCCACAGATGTCTACATACGAGTCACGGTGCAGCGGCATGTGTGCTAGACGTGCCATCTTCACGGACAATAGAATCATAGCCATGTCATGCGCTGTTATACTACTGCCAGCGTAAGCGTTGTAGATATCAGCAGCCCTCTTGTGCATCTCAAAGGGGTCTCCATATTCGTGGCAACGATCCCCTTCAATCAGGGCTGCGGCCTCCGTTGGAACACGTCCTCGTTCTGTCATGATTGTCATCCTCTTAGGTTTTCTGGGTGCGGAACGTGGGTTGTTAGCAAAAAACGTCCGCGTCTTCAAGTCTTTCTTTTACTTGCTACGCAAGCATTTGTTCTTGATAGTTTCTATATCATTAGTTCGTCTGTACTTCGGATC
>FUIF01012395.1_pt1 | contig 13585 bp, 25 predicted proteins | sample 1003461 | NCBI WGS metagenome assembly FUIF01 (sample SAMEA80401918, study PRJEB19352) | marine metagenome | reverse complement strand
CCCAATATCATGGCCTGCGCGATACCTCTCTGCACAGTTCTATCATCCATCTTCATCACCTTCATATTGTAATGGTTTGTGCTCTATGAAACGTTCAGTGAATTTACGGGCCATAAGTACGTCATTATTAGCCCAGAAAAAGACCGCAAGGATAAGGGCCTGATCATCTGCACCCATCTCCATTTCGATACCCATTTCCTCCCAAAACTGATCATCAATCGTTTTCACTTCACCCCCCTACTGTCTGTTTTAGCAAGCATCTCATCTACCTTTTGCTGTGCCTCGAAATGCTTTTTCCTCTGCCGCGAGTACTCCTCCATGTTTTGCACAAGCTCTGACGTGACCGTCCTCGATGCATCGCCATTTCTAAAAAAGGTGTTTATCATGCTCCAAATAGCGCCCTCGCACTCTTTCAGAGTGTACCACGCATCGTCACGCCTCATTTGCGCAAGTCTTAGCTCATGATCCTCCAAGCGGTCTACACCTGGTATGGATTGCCTTTCGACCGATTCTATCATCTTGGTACCTCCTTAGTTGTTGTGTCAACTTGCTCACATCCCCTGCCGCATGGCCTGTCCTCCACGTTGCCATACTCCACCATGTCACAGCCCATGTACAGCAGAATCAGTATCCCTGCCATTAATTTCATAGTCTAAGTCCTTTATGTACTTAAAAAATTTAGAAACCCTTAGCTCCCTGTCTTTACTTATTCGGTCTTTTATGACTTGTATTAGCCGGTCATCATACCCATGAGTAATAAAACCCCCCTCACCGTCGTGCACTCTATAGGCCACCTCATCAACATACTTCGCACTCAAATCAGGGGCGTGAACAGGTACATTGCGCCTAACGACCCCTACCTTGTACACACGCCCTATTCTGTACACACGCTTGCTAGAAATTACTCTAAACTCTACCGTATACGCTTCCTTAACATCGGAGCCCTCCCACTCCTCCCGATCCTCCTCAGACATCACGCAGACATGTGCCCAAGGGGATTTTGCTATTACACTTAAAAGCTTGTCACTAAAATCAGGCATTAGCATCTCTTTTTGTTTCATCCGGGGGACCTCCTACAGTCCCCCGGATAGCCCTTGACTGCTGAGCATTGTTAGGAGAAGCATACTACCGTCGTGCTCAGCACATCTCTTTGAGGTGCCTGTCGGCACTACGATTCTGATTCCATACTGACCTCTGCGTTAGTGAAACATATAAGGTTAAACGGTGCCTGTCGGCACACGGAAGGACAAGAGGACAAGCCAAAAGACAAGACCCTCTGTCCTGTGGTCCTTTATAACATAATATATCATTTTCGTATTGTCAAGAGTTGATAATAATATTTGTTTTAGATATATTGCACAGTACCGATACAATAGGCATCACAATAACAAGACAAAGGGAAACATGGCTACCGAAAAAAAGGGTACTTGGAGTGGGGTAATGCTCACTCCAGAACTAAGAGACCGGATCGACAAGTGCCGGGAGAGCGAGTACTACCACGGCTCACGAGCAGCCTTCATTCTTAGCGCCATATGGGAGCACGTACGGAGGATCGAGGAGCTAATGGGCGAAGAAGAAACAGTAGGAGGTAAATAAGATGGAATCTTCTAAACTAAAAGTAAAACGGACGACCAAATGGCCCCCGCCAAAACCCTCGTTCGGAGAACGAACCATTGACCTTTTTGTGACAATTGGTCAATTCGAGCTTCGAGATCATGCCTACGGGCGACGGTCACACTTCCTGGGTGTACACCTAAGCGAAGAAGAGGCGCGGGCACAGAGGAAGGAGCTAGAAACCGATACTTTTAGGGTCGATATACATCACACATATATACTGCGCGAGGAAGCCCTTGCGGCACTGGGGGCGCGGGAGGTGGAGCGATGACACTGTTTGATTTTGCATTGATATTTGTCGCCGCGAGCATCATAGGCGGGATTGTCCAGATAATTGTAACCCATTTAAACCGATGACTCCTGAACAGGCAAACATACTCTTGGGGCTAACCATTGGCTTCATCATATACTTTTTGGGTTACTGCGCCTTTAGCTACTGGAGGCACTGGTACAAGACCCGCAACCACTACAAGAAATACGAAAAATGAAGAGACTCGAACCGGATTTCGAAAAGCTCCAGGCTTACACAAGAGAAGACTGGAATCGGATTGCCGATGACTTCTCCGACATCTTGCACGGACTGGCCTCTGCGTTCGCGGCCGCGATGGCTCACCAGGGCCTGGAGGACCCCAGAAAGCACTTCCAGGCTCTAGCAGAAACCCTCCAGCACTTCCAGGAGTCACGAGAGATCGGCATGCCATCAATGGTCCCACTCCTTATGTATATGACAAGCTACCTCTACAGGGAAATGGAGATCATGGTAGATGCCAATAAAATACTTGATGGGAGGAATAACTGATGATTGTCCGCACGAACAAGAAAATCCACCACTACACCATTATTGACAATCGCGGGCTTCAGGATGATCGCCTTAGCTGGGGGGCAAGGGGCCTCCTGGCCTGGATCCTAACCCACCCGGATAGCTGGGAAATGCATATGGAGTACATGGTAGCCAGAAGCCCAGGCACGCTCCATCAACTCAGAAAGCTCCTTAAGGAACTCAAAAAGTATGGCTATGCTGAACTCGTCAGGGAGCGCAGGCCTGACGGCACCGTCTCGGGCTCCCACTGGGTCATTTACGAGGACCCGAAAGACAATTCTGACCGGGATGCCGGATTAGCCGAGACCGGTGAAAAACCGGAATCCGGTGAAAGCGCACCCTTATTAAATACTAATGTTGTTGTTGTTAATAATAATTCTAATAAAAAAAACAACAACATTACTACCGTTTCTAACAGTACGCCAGCGTACCTACATGCCTTCCATGCCCTCACTGATCGGGGTGTTGAGCACTCAGTTGCCTATAAGCTTCTTGGGACGTACGGGGAGGATGCTATTATGAAGCAGGTAGAAGCCTTTGATAAGCTCGACTACGCCGCCACCCCTGGATGGCTTGTGAGCGCCGTGCAGAGTAACTACCAACATGCCGTAGAAAAACCCAAACCCAAGCCACAAGGACCTAACCCACTGGAGGAATTACTATGAGCACGGAAGATAACATTGCAAAGCACATCATAGATGCCCTACTTGCACTTAATGACCTGGAGGAGTGGCCAAACCTCAGTATGCAGCATCGAGTTAGTGGCGAGGTCAAGGATAGCTTCATTAAACACTACCGCTTAGTACCAGAAGTATTCCTGGATGGCTACCTGCTTCACTTTGCGGGGTGCCAAGTCTTTGTTTACGCCAACAAGAAAGACCGTGACTACATCCACCTTATTAAGGTAACCGACCCGCTGGGAAATCCAATCTCCCAGTTCCATCCCAAATTCGACATGAGTTCAGCCCTACTTCAAGATTCGTGCAAAGCCCTGTACAATATGCTGAAAGTGAAGTACGTAGAGGAGATGACGCAGACCCTTAGGCAGATGTATAACTACCTCAATGGACTTAAATCAGGGAGCGAGCAATGATACGAACAGACCAGACGTGTGAGAACTGCATTTTTTTCAAGCGGTCACATAGCTTTGACAGGAAAGAGAAGGGCACAGGGAAATGCCTGTACGACGCGCCAACCTTGATTGGGGAATCCCTCGACGGAGAATGGCCCATCGTCTATGACACTGAGTCATGCGGGAGGATATGGGTTATAGGGCAGGATAAGCCACTCTTTCACGTTTAAAAGTCACGAGGCACTAAGCAATGAATGTATCAAGTTTTATGCAAGGCTTTATGCGGCAGGCCGAGCGTGTGATCGGGAAGTCCCCAGAAGTGATGGAGGAGATGTACAGGAAGAGGAGGAGAACTGGACTTAAGACCAAGAGGATCACCGCGAGACCTGTTACCCAGGCCGTAGCCTTTGATATGATCGGCTACTACGGACTGCCTGCCGATGCCTTCAGCCCTACCGTAGTCAAGGTTGACGGGCGCATATGCACGAGGTACCAGATAAGACCAAACCTTTTTCATGACCTGAAGGAAGAGGCTGCAAAGCAATGAAAACCTTGCCCTATGCCCAAACACACTGGTCTCCTGCCGGGCTCGCTACCCTATCCGGCACCTCACCTTGCTACGCTGTACTCATCTCCCATGATGGGTTGTGCTACTACGTGCATGAGAAGAAGTCGAAGCAGGCCTACAGCATTACCGATGAGGTGCGCAGAGCAGACTGCATGACCATATATAGGCAGCTAACCAAGCACAACCCCGTTGACCTCATTGCCTTATGCGCTGGATCACTTAGCGAGCAGAGGGCACGCAAACTGATCGGGGCATCCTTATGAGTAAAACCCAATACCCAGAGCATCGCGCCCAAGTTGACTTCTTCCGCGTCGTTCGAGCACATGCTACGCAACACCCAGCGCTAGGACTCATTCACGCCATACCCAACGGGGGGGCACAGACATCCTGCTGTAGGACGGTTCCTGAAGGCAGAGGGGGTCTTAGCTGGAGTGCCCGACATCTTCGTACCCATTGCAAGGGGCGCTTACCACGGCATGTATATCGAGATGAAGGCGGGGCGCAACACTACAACCCAAGCGCAAAAGAGAATCATGAAACTCCTCGAAGAGCAAGGGTACTACTGCGTGGTGTGCTACTTTGCAGGAGAAGCCCTGGAGAAGCTGGGGGATTACCTAAGAATCAGACTCATTTAAGAACGTGGAGGAATTATGAGGGATGACTACCTAGGCTTTGATAACTTCTGGGACTTCTTTCGCTTTTGGTGGGCGGAGTTCTGGTTCGAGAGCTTTCCACAACCTGTATCTAAAAACGGGAGGGATATATGACACAGAGAGCAATTACCCTCTCAACAATTGCAGTGATACTTGTTCTTGTCGGGCTATGTGTGCTCGGGCTCTGGGGCTGCCCCCTTTACAACGTTTACGTGAAGAGCAAGGCAGGGCAAGGCTTACTTGAAGAGGCTGAGTACACAAGGCAGATTGCCAAGCTAGACGCTGAAGCAGAAGTTGCCAGAGCTAAGGGCATTGCCGCTGCCGACTCTATCATATCTGAGGGGCTGGAGGACTCAGATAACTACCTTACCTACCTCTGGATACAAGCCCTTCAAACTGGCAACTGCGAGGTGATTTACGTTGCAACAGAGGGGGGTATGCCAATTACTGAAGCACAAAGACTAGCGAAAGAGGGTATGCCATGACAGAACCACTCAAACAGCTCTACAGGGAAAATGCCAAACGGGGCTTTGACTTCATGAAAAAGCATTACCCCTTCAGGCTCGCAATGATTAACAGGGAAAAGCTAGATATACAAAGCCACGAGCACTGTGCGCTTGGGCAAGGCTTTCATACTTACGACTTTGGTTTGACGCATATCCGGACTCGGCACATGTTACCAGCAAGAAACTCCTGGGCTGTCGCAATGGGGTTCAATATTTATGATACTGACCTTATGTTCTGGGAGGAGGAGGAAACTCATTATGCATTCCTGACCGAGTGCTGGAGGGAGCTACTTTTTCCCGAGCCCCAAAACGCGCCAGTGACTAGGACGAATGAGGATGATCTCCTGAAAGAGCCAGTGTGTGGCGACATGAACACCGAGTGTAGCACCCACAATCCACGAGCCGACATCCCCGCCATAGCCCGAGATGCCCCACACCCCAAAGCCTACCGCAATGACGCTCAAGAACTCAGCCAGATGGCCTGCGCTAAGGAATGGATGAGTGATCCAGTTTGAACCCTTCAGCTCGAACGGACCCACCTGGAATACCCTGAAAGGTTTATCTGGGTCATTGTCCACATAGCGGGCCTTCCAGTTGGTGCCCGTCCACCATGGGGTTGTTGGGAGCCACGTCTTGGAGTTGTGGAACCAGGTGTTATCCTGCACGCTGTTGAGCGCAGACCAAACGAAAACGGAAATGAGGTATGCTACCATATGACACCCGATCAAGTTGAGATCTTACTTAACCACACTAAGACCATAGGACTGCTCATTGCTCTAAATGTGTTGGTGACAGTCATCTTAACAGCCTTTGTTGTTCACTTCACAACTAAAACACCCTAAAATGACACCTGAAGAAATGTTGTTGTTCTTTTAATGATATTTGTTCTCTGCATCATCAAAATAGAAAACAACAACATTATAGCCACGGAGGAATTATGCTAGAAATTACAGGTAATAGTGTTAGAGATAGGCCGTTTATTGTTAGCTCTATGATCCACAAAGGGCATGACGTTGCAATTGTTGTAGCAATTGGAACTCAGTATGCAGTTATGGGGGATGGTAGAGTCCTTGTGAGATATTTTGACTCCCTTGGTGAATTAACTGAGTGCTTCACCAAATTGGACTGGGAAGAACTTGAGTCCGGCACCATCCTAACATACACTAAACCATAGACTAGTCCCAATGACTATGTACATGACACGCATCGACTTCATGAGTGGGCACTTTGCCTCTATCAACACCGAAGATCCTCCCTATGTGATCCTAGATGTTAACGGAGCAGGTCGAGGTGATAGTTGCACCATGACAAAAACTGAAACACTAGCCCTGCTTCACATGCTAAAGGCAGCAGCAGAGGGACTTCCGGAGGAAGATTAGGGGTTAGGATCATACGTCCTGACAGACGACCCGATGGTTACCTCAGCCCCATATAGGTTCACCTGTATGCCCGTGTCACCACCTGCACCGATCTCGAACTTAACGCTGCTGTTACTCTTCGTGTCGAACGTCAGCTCGAACCTCGTCCATGCGCTTGTCGGCGTAACCTCTTCGCTCACGATCTCAACATCACCGCTCGTAAGGATGGAGAGATCAAAGGCAGAGCCCCCTGCCGTTTGGAGCCATATGGAAGCCGTGTACACCGTGTTCGTGCTCACGCTGAATGCGCTACTCTTCACGCCCCCGGACTGCATCTCCATTGCATCACTACCCCCCTCGGGATCGGTGACGAAGGAGGTAAAGTTAGTCAGCCCACCCGGCGTCCAACTGGCATCCTCGAAGTCCTCGCTATTCGTAATCAGGTTCGTACCCGCCGGCTGCACGTAGCGAAACGTGATGGCCTCACCCTCAACAAACGTCTTAGAATACCATGCTCCCAATGAGTCTGCTGGAACTGTTACATCGACTGCCGAATCAGTACCGTCCAGATAGACATCCACCGCCAAGCTTGTACCACTGGATTCGGGCCTCTGAACAGTTACCCTGCACACGCTATTGGATCCGCTCTGAAGACAAGTACCAACCACCTCCGATCCATCACTGGCGCGTAACGATACACCCGCCGTCGCCGTCGTATCCTGCTGCCCCCAAGCCAACAACGGCGGGTCAAGAACCACCCTGGGAGTACCGAATCCCACCTGATCGTTGATGTCCTTCAGCACATTCTCAACATCCCAGTCAATAGCATCCGTCGATGGGCTATTTATGTAGGTCCGGCTGTTCCAATAAAGAATCGGATTAGCACCAAGGAGCGCAATGTGCCTGATCACCTCATAGTAGTACTCACCCAAGAAGCTATCATCGAAGTTCTGCATCGCAATCCAGGGCATGATGCTGTTGCCGTCCCGGACTAAGGACCTTTGGAGCTTGACAGCGTGCTTGAATACGTGAAAGGCATTAAGCGTATCGAGACGGCGGTATCCGTCGAGTCGTAGTGTGTCAATTCCAGAAAAATTACCGTAGAGGGGTTCCGATGCATGGGTTCCGGTATTGCGGATCTGGTAGTAGGTTTCGCTATTACGGAAGGGAATATTGTTCGTGATGGCCTCATGTGGGCTCCGTGCTGCATGGCGGTAATTGCTCCCCTTAAGTCCCGGGAATTCGATAGCCAAGGGCTTAAAGATGCCCTCGTGAAGAGCTACCGACTGCCCGTAACGCATGAGGGCATTCCAGTCGTACTTCTGACTCTCGTTACCTGTACCGTACCAGTTCGTATCATCCCACGTCGTATCCGTTCTTCCCGTCCTGGCCTGAATGAGCCCATCGAGCATAAGCTTGTAGGTATCCCAATAAGGATCCGCTGATATGGCGTTCTGACGCGCTCCTACTTTGACGTAGAAATCCATCAGCTTACTCTCTGAGTCAAAGGCGATGTAGTCGACGTCGGCATTCTGGGCCTTGAGAGCAGCCGCCAGCTCCAGGCTCCAGGCACGGGCGAGGGGTACGAAGCTCTCGGGGCTGTGGTTATGCCATGGACAGGAGTAGCCAGACGAATTCCCATCACCCCCCGTATCTCCATCATAGTAATCACCGTCTGGCACGGGACTCACCGATAGATTGCTCGCCGCACACCTGTCGGCAGGCACCTTGTACATATTCTTGCTGGGCCACGTGATGCGCATACCCCTCCATCCGTCGGCTAGGCCCTTTAGGCGCTCTATAGAGGACTGCTCCAACTGATAGGTAAAGGTAGCCCCGTAGTTGGAGATCGTCGGACTGAAGCTAGCCAACGGCTTCTGGTAGGTGAATACGGCTGCATCAGATGGGACCCAGGTAAGGGCGCGGATCGTGTCGGCGTCGATGGTCTGGGCGCTTACAGGAAAAATCCCGAGAAGGATCAGCGTGAGAGGGAGGAGAAGGCGTATTGTGAAATTATTCTTCATGTTGACGTTATATCTCGGCCTTTTACGTGTCTTTAGAGTAAGGGGCGTCGCTAACCCCTGTCACTCATAAGGCAGGCTCAAGGCACTTGAGAGCCTGCCTTTCTATTTCACATTGGCCTCCAAGGCCGCCGTCAAGCTCTCCATAGTTCTCTGATTGGTCTCGTTTACACGCTTAAGCTCTTCAATCTGCTCCAGCCTGATCTTTTCCTTATCTGCTCCATACTGCTTCTCAGCATCAAGTAGCCTCTGTTGAAGCACCTCTATTTGGCCCAGCATGAGTTGTAGTCTCTTGTATCCCCACCAAATTAGCCCCGAAAGCATGGCCAAAAGCCCACCTTCACGTAAGAAGTCATATAGTAGTAAGGGGTCCATGGAGGGCACCTCGCATTCTTGCCACGGCTTCAGACGACAACTTCCTTGTCGCCATTGTGAGGCGAAGAACACGCGCCTCGATGGGTGCGCCCTTCCGTATGACAGTATGCGTGGTGCCTTCAAGCAAGTGAGGCTGTCCCGTATAGACAAAAACGCTGTACCCTTCCTCCTCCAGTTGCCTCACCGCCGTAAGCACGTCCGCAGGTCCTGCATCTGGCAAGCGCATGTCAAAGCCTATATGGTCATAGTCGCCTGTACTGAAGAGTTCCAGGCCCTCTTCAAGGGTTTCCGCTACTGTCACTTCGTATTCGCCGATCACTTCTTTGAAATATCGAGCGTCTACACTGTTGTCTTCTACCAGTAAGATACTCGGCATGGCAATCTTGGTTTGAGGGGGAGCTACCCCCCGAATGCTTTAGTGTCACTCTTATAACAGGATTAATCACCACTTGGGGTCAGGCCCTCAAGTTTTTTGTCTGCCATCCGTATCCCGAAAGCGGTAAGCACCATTCCGCCAATCTTCAAGAGGTGGCTTATATCGTCTAGCTGAAGTCCATCACGCAAGAACTCGGTGCTACTCGATAGTCCAATGGACTCCAGGCCAAAGCCGACGAGGGCAGCAATGATGCCCCATACCGTCTTGCTTTGAAGGAATGACTTCTTTTCTTCCATTACAGGTACCTCTTCTAGGTGAGTGGGGATAGGGTCTCGTACTGGAATCTCCTCCAGGCCCACAGGCTTTACCTTCTGAGTGCCTGCTGTATGGGTTATATGATATCCACCGGAGGGCATGAATGTTGTTGTTTTATAATGCTGTAAATGATCTGGCTTGTACTTCCGTAGGGGTTCTAGTATTGCGCAGCCAAGTTACGTCAGCATCACTAATTGCTTTCTCAATTATAAGGAGTCCCTTGCTTGAGGAAGAGCCACCAATAATCCCAGTCAATGGCTGGGGGTCGTTTACCCTCCTTCCAAGAGAAAGCGTCTTAACGCGTGTTGATGTTGCAAGGCTACTTTTCGTCTCATTCTTACTTGTAGTATTTACATCAACATATAGATCATTCCCCTTTTTTCTGGCAGCAAAGAAAAACTCCGTGCCTGCACTAATTAGGCTACTGTTTGACGTGGTAACTTCCGCAACTGACCGATCTTCACTTCTAACATAAAAGCTCAAGCTCCCAGATGACGTTACAGAAACCAGAAGGTTTTGCTGCCATTCATAGGAGAGTATCGTCTGAAGTGAGGGCACGAGACTGTCAGCAGTCGCCCACCCAACAATTGAAATGTTCTCGATAGATATATCTACAAATGACCTGAGTGCCCAGCTAGTACCATCAAAGTCGCGACCTGAACCAATTGTCCCCACCAATCCCAAACTGACGTTGCCTAGCTGGTCAATAACCACCCCAGAACTCTCGTCCAGCAAATAATGGACTTTGACATCACTGTCTGTATAAGATGGAGCAGCATAAGTTGGGCCAATAGCTAAATATGGCCATGCAAGGGGCTCCGGTGCCGCTGTTGTAAGGTCGATAGATAAGCCTCCATCCTGCGTGCTGTCAAAGTCGGCCTCGTAAACTGCTGCCGCAATGGGACTGTCAATAAACTTGTTGTTGCAATAGCTGCGTGATGCCGACTGGACGGCTTCTCCATCCTTATCCTCAACCCCTACATAAAACGAGTTCGTGCCATCGGTTGCACCAAGCCCAGCATGATTACCCTCCCCCCCAGCCTGAACAGTACCTACATTTGCAGCCTCAAAATTCGTCGGGGCAATAATACTGGTAATGCTGGGGTCAATTCCAAGTGTAGAAATAAAGTCAGTTGACACTTCGGTGTTTGAATAGTGCACCCCCGCAAACGCCTCATACCCACTTGGCAAGGCAAATACGAGGTACCCCATCACCTGACTACCAACATCAGTTTGCCTACTCGTAAACCGCACGCCCGTTGCCAAGTGCTCTGCCTCCACCTCCTTAATGAGCGTAGAGCCACCAAACATGACAGCGCACCTGTCATCATGCACGGTGCCGTAAACCTCAGTCGGGCTCACGTTGTCGACCGAGCTAACAGCATAGCAGCTCTGCCGCACCGTCGTCCCGTCGTTCGAGAAGAAGCCCATACCGATAGTGCCAAGCGTAACATCATCACCCGAAGCGATAGAGGCATTGGCTAAGAAACCAGCATTGGCATACTCCCCAAGGGATGTGACGTCAATAGAGCTACCCGACGTATCATGCGGGTCGAACGTACCACACGCCACAGCCGCCAAGTCATAAAAGGAGATGAAGGTAATGAGCGATGCCTGGGGAGCAGCATCCGTCCAGTCGAGCGTGATCTGGCCATCAGCCCACGTAGAGACATTAGCCTCTCCCAATATGCCCGCCGACTGATTGATCATCTTGATCACTGAAGAGGTGTCAACGCCCCTTGCCGTCTCACTCGGGTTAGATTGATGCTTCGCCTGATGCGTGAACACCCACTGACTGCTTGAAGTTGCAGCGCCGACAGAAAGGCGAGCGTTGTTGACGGTGCTCCCGTTCGTCTGCCTTCTGCTCACAACCGCGATAAGTGCATCCGGCGTCTTGGAGGGGCCATTAAGGGAGACTATCTGATCACCCGTAGAGGTGTTTGCTGCCACCTGGGTAACAGCAGCCGAAGGGGCCGTCACACCACCACCGCTGGCAGTCCCCATGATTTCCCTAAGAGGTATCCTTACACCTTCACCTAGAAACATCTAATACAAGGGCCTCGCCCCAAATCTGTTGTAGGGAGCACCCAGGGGGCGCATGTTAAAGCATCGCTGCTGTGGGGCAGTAAGCGGGAAAAACGTATAACAACGCTGTTCCCACGTTAGCGTACCACCCAAGATCACATCATCCGAATTCTGGTTGTTAAAGATGAGCGTGGCCGTCGTATCGCCTAGCCACATGTTACCACCCACGAAGTTACTACTGTCGGCGAGCGTCGTCGTAATATCACCCCCCTCGATCATGTTTTGCGTAAAGACAAGATGGCGCATCCAGTCGTCATCAAACTTCACCGAGACATCCAGGGGCCTCGTAATCGTGTTGTGGTGTATGTACATGCTACGATTACCATCAAGCCTCAAAGCCTGCACCATCGTCGAGTCAAAGATGTTGTCCCGTATCTCAACATTATGCGGGGTGCCGTCGTTCTTGGTGAGAGTCCTAATCGGGATGTCATTCCCAATAAAAAGGTTACCCGCCACCACCGAAGAGTTGGAGTTCCCATTTTGGAGTATCACTGCCGGACCCAGCGTCCCGCTACCCGCACAGTTCTCATCCGTGTCCTTCCAGCCACGTATGACGTTATTTTTTATCGTGATCCACTGATCCCGGGGGTAGACGTGCGTCGTGTCGCCCCTTACGCCCTTCACGTCCAGGGCGTTCTCGCTGCACGAGCACGTTCCGCTCGTCGTCTTGTTGCCTGCACAGTCCGTCCAATAGGTGCTGTCGATTGCGATGTAGTTATTTAGAACGCTGAAGCCTGAATTATTTGATGTCTGTGCGAAATGTATACAGTCACCGCTAAGATTCGTACACTCGCTGTTCTGGAACGTGGAGCCCTTGGTGATGGATAGGTCGATAGCATTGTAAGAGCGCGTCAGGATGTGGGCCGTATTCCGAAATACGGTGCTATCAATCATAAGGGTATCACCCTTGTTGACAAAGAGCAGGGCGCGCTGCTCTGCCGGGCTCGGGCCACCCCTCGACTCGAATAGGCTTCTGATAATCGTAGTATGGGTGGGCTGGCCACTTCCAGCATCCATAAAGACTACGTTCGTCGTATCTCCCGCAAACGTGATGCCGTCCCAAGTAGTGTGCTCTCCGGTAAGCTCCAGGTACCGCACGAAAACCGTATTTGCGCTATCCTTCGCATGGGCATGGCCCCCGGATGAGTGCCGGATGGTAACGCGACTGTCGTGCGTACCATCCCTAGTAATCCTTAAGGTGTCGTGATCAGCCGGGTTCACGCAGAAAACGTTGTAAGCCGTCTCGGTGTTGACCGCGTTCTCCAAATCCTGCACTGCCGTGATGGTCGTATCACATGCCTGTGCATGGGTAAGCGGAGCCGCCACGAAAGCGTAGAGCAGCCACGCAAGCAGACTTGCAACCAGAAATGTCAACAACCACTGCTTAATCATTGAGCCACCAAATCTTGGTAATAACAGTTGCTATCCCCGGCACTTAGTCCATTGCGATCCGTAACCTCTTTGATCATGAGGCTACTTACATCGTCTCCCCTCGCTATAGTAGATACAACATTACTCCCCCAATCTCCAGTTTCCTCGTTTGTCCACGTACCCTTCACCTCGAAGTCGGCATCCGAAAACTGGGAGGTAAAACCCCAGGCTTGCCACCTACTTGAAGTAAGCCAGCTCTCCCCCGTCTGATGACTCTGACTATCCTGAAGCATGTAGGCACATATCCTCACGCGTATGTCATCACTGGTATTGATTGTAAGGCCGCTAACAGCCCCCAGATCGACCGCAAACCTTTCCGACTCCATCAGTCCGTAATCACCTGAGAAGATGACGTGCTGCGTACCGGCGGCACCTGTACGGTCCTCTACGG
>FUIF01017741.1_pt1 | contig 13589 bp, 27 predicted proteins | sample 1003461 | NCBI WGS metagenome assembly FUIF01 (sample SAMEA80401918, study PRJEB19352) | marine metagenome | reverse complement strand
TGAACCACTTTCGTATATAGCTTTCGAACCATTACTTCTCAACAAAATAGCATAATCAATATGATCAAAAGATATTGAGCTCGTTGGATTATCACTAAGTCCAAACATAAAAGATGACATTTTGGTTGTTGGTGAAGATTGAACACTACATCCACCCAAATAACTTAATGATGAGTAAACTTGAGCATCCCATCCTGAACCAGATAATCTAGTTACCTTGTTTTGGCTCGAATCTAGTACAATATTACTAGTGAAAATAAATCCTAAATTTATATTTGAGCTTCCATCTTCACCTTTAAATCTACTCCAAGAATAATCTGCTTTGTCTATACTTGGAACTTCAGTATCTTTATTTGTAGCTATTCCAATATATGCTGTATTTTGAGTAGGCGTTGAATACAATCCAGTTCCATCTGGAAGATCTGCATACTTAACCCAAACATATTTTGCTGGAACAACTAAGCTTGTTAAAAAATTTACTTTTTTACTTTTTCGTATGTTCCTGTTGGATCATCTGTCGTATCCGAAACGTCGACAACATGAATGTAATCATCATCAGAAACATTAACAATCTCATCTCTATCTGTTAAAATTTGTTCAGCCATATTTTTTATTTTGAAAAGTTTGCTCCGAAATTATTTAACCATATTCTTCGATTGTCACAATTACATCCTGACTGTTTAGCTTTCTCTGCTATTTTCGGTACTGTTTTTTTTATTCACTTTTTCGTACAAAATACTCCTAATTGCTTTGCCATAATATTATTATTTTAGATTATAAATGACTTATAACCATCTGCAACTTTTGTTACTAATTTATCTGTTTTATCTCTGATTTCTATTGAAGCCATTTCACCAATTTTGAGCTACCATTTTAGATACATTATCATTGATCTGCTCTTGTAAAGCGTTCGGTGCATTTGGAACATAATTAATAGTTCCATTTTTCGCAATCGATTTTGCAATTGCAAATGCTGTACCTAATTGAGTTAAGTCTTCAAAAATAATTCCTTCTCTCTTAACATAAGCTAAGATATTATCGATAGGTGGCATTTTACCTGGACCTCGACCATACTTCGCAAATTGTATATGGGATGGTGTAAATAAAGTTACCTTCGTTGAAGAATCTGCTTTAATCACACCTTTTTGTGAAGTATATTTATCTAAATCAGATGAAACAATTTGCAAAAATTCTTTTGCAATATCAACAAATGTTTTCAACAGTTTTCTATTTTTCCTAACATAGTGAATCTACCCATAATTCCACTATGTTTAGCTGCTCCATGAATTGGAACTAATTTATATCCAATACCTGAAAGAGAATTAACTTGTTCACCTTTTCTATATCTAGATAAAATTGAATTCAAATTAACTATGAATTTTTGAAAAGCTTTTCCCATTAACTCAGCAGTTTTTTCTGCTTCAACTTTGGATGTATCTTCTGCTTTATCTAACAATAGACAAACGATTTTGCTTGACGGATTTTTTAAAAACCCGTAGCATCGAAATCTAAGTCAGTATCAATATCCCACGATATTAGTAATATCGGAAGATCTTCAATTCCTGTTAATCTATTTAATTGAGATTCAATTCTTTCGTTTGAATTTGTGATCACAGTTGTAATTCCTATTGCAGATGCTGCTTGTTTTATTTCGCTAATCATGCTGTTCTAGTTTTTAGATATATCAAAGCTCCAACAATAAGAATTATCACTATTACTACAATAGTTAAGAAGTCAGTTGTTAGTAATTTCTTGTCAACATTTCTTTGTGAAGCTTTGACTTGTGTTTGTAATTTTGAATTATCTATATAATCCGAAACCGAATTAGAAGTTGAATCTTTTTGACTTAAATCAAACTCGATTGAGCTTGTGTTAAAGAAAGACAAACTATCTCCTTGTTTTTTGATTACAACTGGTTTGTTTAAGTCTGCTGTAATAATTTTTCCTTTGAATTGATCTCGAGACAAAGTCACTTGATCAATAGTTTGTAAACTAATATTTGTCAATAACTCTTGCTGAGTTTCAACTTTATCAACTTGAAGTGTTTTGTGTTTAGCTTTACAACTTAACTAAAAAAAACACAAATGATTATCATAAAATATTTTTTCATAAAATGTTTTTTAAAGTTAACGCAAGTTTCTTTGAGTTTTCATTTTAGCTTCTTTCAATTGTCTCATCTGATCTTGGATGTGATTATAAGTAGCTTTACTATAACTATTTGTTTGAGTAATAGCATATTGCATCTGCCAAGCTTGATCAAAAGTTACATTAAAGTCTGAACAAATATTTTTCAATGTTGTTATTACATTAAATTGATTCATTCTACTTCCACCACTCTTTTGATAATCTTCATCTACCAATTCAACAGAAAGAAATCTGTTTGACCAATCTTTATTTGATTGATCTAATTGTTTTAGAATCCAATTATATAAACCTAACATTTGTTCGAGATCGCTATCTAAAATATCGATTTCAAAATGTTGAAATTCTATACACGAGCTATCAAAATCTTGTTCATGATTTGCAGAAAAAGTAGCGATCGCAATTATCTTAGCTATCACATTTTCTATTCCTACAGAATCATCATCACTTGTCATCATGCTTTGTAATTCCATCATAGCTTTGAAAGTTATCGCATCAATCATAGATGGTAACTTAATTTGACAATCAGTCATCTCAATCTCGTCAGTTTTTAATTGTCTTGCTGCAAGTATTATATCAAAAGCTTTGATTATCTTCTTTCTGAAAATAAACTCTTTAATAACATTTGTAGTTTTCCAACCTAAAACAAGCTTTATCAAATCTCTTGGTACAAAATTAGGTTGAGCTATCTGAGATAGATGCTTAAGTTTTATATAATAATTCTTCATGAGATGTATGTTTTATTTAGTAAAATCTCATTTCGAAATTTCGCTAACATTATCTATAGTATCGAGTTAAGTTTTCTCTATGAGGTATAGTGCAGAAATCGCGAGTTTTTTATTTTCTTGAATTTTATGCTAAATATTTATAAAAAAATTAAATAATATTAGGTATATTCAAAAAAAAGTAATATATAATATACATCCCTTTTCTTTTTATTATCTATTGTATCGAGTTAAGAAAAAACCCGAATTTGCCACAGTATTAGTGGTCAAATTCGGGTTTTATGTTTTTTATTTTAACGATTTTTCATTTCTAACAGTATATTTAATTTGGCTAAAAGTATGCTTCGTTGTGCATTTTCAGCGGTCTTAACTAAAGAATTGATCATAGCAATATTTTTGTCAATTTCTTGAGGAGATAGTTTTAAATCTTCCATAGTTTGCTTGAGTGTCTTTTCTGCTTTAATCTCAATCTGTTGTTTTTTGATGTTTTGCAAGATGTTCTTTTTATCTGCTTTGTCAATATTCTCCAAATATAATTTATCAGCTTGATCCTTAATTAAACTATCTTCAACACCTTGATCTTGAAGTTGTTTAATAATAGTTAATTTATCGATCGCTGTTTTGATCATATCTTTTGCTTTCGTTCCAGCCTTCCAAGCCTCAGGAACACCGAGCTCTTCGAACTTTTTAATCAGATCGTGATACTTAATTTGAGCTAATTCAGCCTCAGTTGGTATAACTTCCAATGTTAATGCAGGATTAACTTCGCTTTCAATGCTTTCTAATAAATTCTGATTCTCTTGTTTTTCTGACATAATTATTTAATGTTAAATTAATATTTCAATTTGAATAACTCTTCTATAGTATCGAGTTAAGCTTAACTGTGTGAGGATCAATTCGTTATAAAAATAATTTTCAAAATGGCTCAAAAAAATGATTTTTGGTTAAAGTTTATATAAAGTTTTTTGTCGAAATGGTTGTAGTATCTATTTAAGTTGAGTATCTTTACCAAAACAAATAAAAACAAACAAAATAACAAAACAATGAATCGCTCAATTTTTAAATCACTTATCGAAGCAAACACTCAATTAGTTATCAATGCTATCAGTAAAAAGTATAACTTAGGTTTGACAACTGAAGTCTTATATAATAGACTAGTTTTATGTGATGAATATACTGAAGAAGATTTGCAAGATCAAGATTTGATCTTAGAAAGAATTGCAACTCATTTTGAAGATGAGTTTGATTATGATCAATTATATGATGAGATGAGAAATCATTTGAATAACTTAATATAAAAACAAATTATGAAAGTAGGTCAATTAATTTATTTTGAGCCCCAAGGTAATGCGTCGAGATATAACAAAGATATAAAAACGTGCACAATTAGTAAAATTGGTCGCAAGTATTTTGAAGTAAAAGAAATCAGAAACGCAAGATTCTTCATAGAGACTTTAAAACATGATGGTGGAGAATATTGTTCTAACTATTCAGGCTATCTTTCTTTGAAAGAAATCCAAGACAAAAAAGAGGCTCATAAACTTAATGAGGAAATCTCGAGATACTTCACTTTGAACTCGACAAGAGTATCTTTAGAAAAAATGAGAAAGATAAAACAAATCTTGGACAACTAATAAATAGAGCATCGTTTGGTGCTCTATTTTTTGTACGATTGTTTTTAAAAAAATATATTCCCTACCCTTCAGGCCCGTCCTAATCTTTTGATAAAGATACAACCATATCTTCGATATAGCAACACTTTGTTTAAAAAAGTTTAATTAAATTATTTTTCGATAAAGTGTTGCAATATCTATCTAATGGTAGTATCTTTAACAAAAATAATAAACATGAAAACAAATAGAAACAAAATCAGATTTGCCAACTTCATTATGATAACAGCTATGGTGCTCTTAATAATTGCAGCAACATTCTTAGTAACAGTCTTATTGGAATTACAACATTTACTTAACCTTCTTAACAAATAATTTATGGAACTTATCTTAAAAATATCTTTAGTATCAATCTGTGTATTCAATATGTTTATGCTAATCAGATTAACATATCTGTCGATTAAAAAATAATAGTAGTGTTTTGTTTTAGGATCCCCAACATTGTCATGAGTGTTGGGGATTCGTTTTTTATAAAAACTTTTAAGCAAACTGTTGTGAGAACGTTAGATTGTCCTTATCTTTATGTCAAACAAAATCTATTATGAATACATTTGCACTAGTATTGATCATAATGTTGATCACTATCATTTCAGAGAACATTATCTTAAATCAATTTGACAATCGAAAAGGTAAGGGGGATAAAGTTCTTTTGTGTATAGTTTGGTTATCAAGAACTATTTTTATTATAGCTTGGCTATATCATGTTTTAAGATAATCTTTCAAAATACTGCTACAAACTGTTGTGAGATCAGTAAAGTAGCAGTATCTTTATATCAAACAAATAAATAATATATCATGTCAAAATTACTTCAAGGTTTAAAACAACAATTAAGAAACAGTGCTATCACAATATCTTCTGAACTTATCAAAGATAACGAATTAACTTCCGAAGAGCTTGTTGGTATGTTCTCTAACATCGCTCAATCAGTATCTCGAACTAATGATTGTGATTCCATAAAGGATATCATAGAACTAGTTGAACAAGATGTTTTTGGAATATTAGGATATTGCAGTGAGGGGTTAGATGATTTATTCGAAGATGCTGATAGAATAATTACTTGGAAGCATAATCAATTAAAAATAATCAATTAAAAATAATTTGAACAAATACGGTTTGAGAGTTGCATAGACGATGATCAAACCGTATCTTTAAGTATTGATAATCCAACGGTCGAATCAAAATCAGGTTTGAAAGAGTAGACTCCAAGGTGCTCTATGATGAACTATTTCAGTGTTGCGCACCCTCGCTCCTTCGGATCGTTCTTCCAATTTCTCTTTCATAAAGATACTTTTAATTTACTTAACATCCTACTAATTTATCATTTATTTTTTATTTATTTTTTATTAACATTTATTTGCATTATCTGTTGTCAAATCTGTTTAATGGTTGTATCTTTAGGTAAACAAATAAACTATATATATCATGACTCAAGTAGCACAATTAATTTTCAAATCAATCGACGATGCAAGAACAAATGTTGTTGAATCAATATTACTTTGTCAAGGAGATTTGAGCAAAAATGTTTTCATAAACCAAGTTAGCAAAAGATTGTTTGATCAAGGTGGTGCAGACTATGATATGATCAAAGAGTGTTTGACAGAATGTGTTGATGAGAACATTTATGGATTATTCGATTACCTTACTGATATCGAAACTATCATTTATGGAGATCATGATCTTTGTCCAATTGAAGAAAAACAATGTGAGCAATACTATAAAGATCAATTAAAAGATTTAAAAGAACTTTTTACAAATAGTGTTAGCAAAATAGAACAAAGAGGAGTATCTTTATAAAAACAAATAAAGCAAAACATATCATGAGTAATTCAAATTCAATGCAGCCATCAAAAATGTTAGATCTTCAATTTGATCCAATACTATTATCAAGCAATTATGTAATGACTGAGCTTGAGGAATGTAGATTTGGAGGAGGAGATAGCAAATTGTATATCGGAACAGGATTGCAAATCAGAGATAGATTAAAAGAGATCTTTGGCTTTGATGAATGGAAAGAAGAACAAGAAGAGGATAATGAAGATAGTTCTTGGGAAGCCTTCGTTGCCTACTTGATAGACTTAAATGGAGATGGTTATAGTTATGTTCAAATCTTTAAACTACAATAATATTATGAAACAATTAAACGAGTATAGAAACTTATCGAAAAATGCAAAGGAATTATTGGTCAATAAAAATCCTGATTTATTAACGATGATGTCAAAAATGTTGCAAGGAACATTTTTGAAAGTACAATGGTTGGTAGATAAAGATATCGACTTCATAGAGATAATCAAAGTGAAGGATGAAGGCATTATTGCAAACATGAAGAGAGCAGTCTCAGGAAAAAATATCAAAGAAGAGTTTAGTGTTTTTGATTATGAATATCAAGCTTGGTTCTTATTCCTCGATGAGAGAATCAAAGTTGAAATATTATCTGAGAGTGAGTATCACGAACAATTAGATTCATTCAAAGATAAAAAACATTAAAACCATTTGAAGTTGGAGATTGGGTTATTGGCAACGATAGTGAATCAAAGAAAGTTAATCGAAATGATCTACAAATTGGAATCATAGTTAAGATCAAGAAAGAAGGATTCAAAGTCATGGAGCTTCATCATAATAAGCAAAACAGTTTGATTAATTGGGGTCCTCACATCAGATATGCAACAGATCAAGAAAAGATCAATGCTATGACAAAGTAGTTGAGCAAACAGATTTAAACAAACAATTATCTCACAATATTTTTAAACAAAGTGTTGTGAGATTGTTATGATCTTTGTATCTTTAGGTATAAGAAATAAACATTATGAAATCACATACTATATCAAAACAAAATTTTACTGAAGCAATCAAATTAGGTATTTATGATCTAATAGAGAATATCTCAGAGACACAAAAAGAGGTTGTGTATTATAAGTCTTGTGGAAGAACTGAAAGCTTGAAATTAAACATAGTAGGATAAACCTACTTTAAAAAAACAAAATTTTCAAAGGGCTGAACTAACACCAAGTTTAGAAGAGTGGACTCCCCAGTACGACAATGTTAAATATTTGACTATGGAGCACCCTCTCCCCTTCGGGTCACTATCCCAATCATATACCTAAAGATACTATTTTTAATTCGAGTATCCTACTATTTACTTTATTTTTTTTACATAACTATTTTTTCAAACCATCAAAAAAAACAAAACTTCGACATTAACTTTTTAAAATTAGTTTTGATTTTTTTCGTTTTTCGAATGGTTTGATTCTTATATCGATTTTTCAAAATCAATTTTTAAAACTCAGTTGTTTTCAATGGTTTGCTTTGGCAAACACAATGACACAAAACAAACCATTTTAAAAACTCGATACCTTCAAACGCCGCATAAAAGCTAGCGCTAACAAAGCATTTTTCCAAACCATTTTAAAAAATGAAAAATCAAAACTAATTTTGAAAAGTTAATGGTGAAGTTTTGATTTTTTCGAATGGTTTGATTTGTGTGTCGATTTTTCAAAATCAATTTTTAAAACTCAGTTGTTTTCGATGGTTTGTTTTTGCAAACACAATGGCTCAAAACAAACCATTTTAAAACAAATGTCTTGACCCTTTGACTTTGAAATCACTCAGCCAAAACATAAGTCAAAAGGTCAAAGCTTTTACAAACAGTTTTGAAAAACTTTTCCAAAACTGTTGTGAGAACAATACTTTAGCTGTATCTTTAGTGCAAACAAAATAAGCTACCAAAATGAACAACATGACAATAGATTTTAAAATTGATATACAAGACTTGCAAGCATTATTTATTGCTACTAGAGATGGTTACAAGAGAGGTGTAACTTTTCATAATTGGACGCAAAACTGCGAAGCAGACTATGAACAGTATTTTAAAAGACAAGTGCAGTTAAACGAAAAGCCTAAAACATTTTCACAATGGGTTAATGGACAAACAATAGCACTTACCTAACATTAAGTAAAGTATTTTAAAAAACTGTTGTGAAAACAAATAAAGAGGGGTATCTTTATGTCAAAGAAATAAAGCAATGGACATATCAAAACTTACAAGAGGAAACATGAGATTTAGCGAAGTAGCAATAGGAGAAATATTTGCTGATAGAGATGGATCAAGAGAATTTATTAAAGTGAGTGACGACAAGGCTAAGTGTGCAAGAGGTTGGGAAGATTGTTCTTATATGCATTCACCAAGCTCAATAGTAACTAGAAGAACACCTAAAAAATAATTAAAAACTTTTTTCAAAACTGTTGTGAAAACAATATATTGAGCGTATCTTTATATCAAATAAGATACGCCATGAGAAATTTATCAGAGTTAGAATATTTACAAGTACAAAGAAATCACTTCTACAATATAGGAGATATGCAAGCAGCATATGCTAAACAACAAGAGATAAACAACTTTGTACCAGACTATAGAAATAAAATATAATTAGGTAAAACTTTAAAAAGGTTTTTAAAACGGCGTCGAGCAAAACCAGTTCGGGAAGAGTAGACTCCCAAGCACACAATGTTTAAAAATTTCGCTATGACGCACTCTCGACCCTTCAGGCCTATTTCCTAATCAAACAAATCTCTTCATGAAGTAAATCGAAGTGAGAGTGAACTAATCTCTCAAATCAATCTTACCTTGCCTAACACCATCTTCAATAAGACGTAGCTTCTGATCCTCTCTACTCAACTCAGTATAATGATGACTGATACCAAACTTGTTGACTAGATCTTTAATTGATTCTGGATACTTAATGATGTTGATATTCATGATTCGTTTTATTTGATACAAAGATATAACCAATTGTTCGTTCCACAACCGTTTATTTCAATTATCTTTTATTTATACTTTGCAACTTTATTTTTCAAACCGTATTTGATAAATTGATTTTTAATAATTGATTTAAACCTATGTGCTTTGTTCAAATTTTGATTTGATCAAAACACTTTAACAAAACTTATTTGACCATTACACGTTGTCAAAATACCGTTAGATTATCAGATTCGCAAAAACTTTTATATCAACCCCGAGAAATTTCGATGCTCGTCTCAGTGTTTTGATGTTTTTTTGAATTATTCTCAGAAAAACGATCGATTCTTTGAATCGCTGTTGGGCAAACTGATTTGTTCAAATTAGAGCATCAGTACAAAGATATCCCTTATTATTTTAGCAAACAACTTTTTGTAATAGATTGTTTCTATGATAGTTACATGCTTTGATCGATAAAAAGTATCGAAAAAATTTGGAAAATTTTTAAAAAAAGCAGCCCAAAACTTTTTTCGACAACACTGATTTACAAACTACCGTTTTTGCTAAGAAATTACCACCCTACTAAAATCATGGACTTTTGCCATCATTTCCTTAACTCCCTCGTTCTCAACACATTTACAAACAAACTATCAAAAACCCTATTAAAAACCAATTAAAAACATATAAAAACATCTATTTGCTTCCTCCTTCTTCTATATGGGAGTGATGTATGTCTTAGTTCTGATGTTTTGCGATTTGTTTAATTTCCTGTTGATTTTCTCTTTGTTTATTTTTTCTTGAGTAGCTCACAATTATTTCTCATTCTCGTTTTCTTTTTCTTAGTTAGCCAACGAAAGTTTTGATCGGTTTTGAAGAATCATTATTCCTCATCAAGAATCTATATCGAAATTTTTTGCAATTGTTTTTAAAACTAATTTAAACTCTATGATCTTTGAATTTAAAAGGATAATGATTAGACAACACAATTTGGCTTATCTAAGTACTTCCAATGTGTGATTCCGGCAGGAAATCCACTTTTCAAACTTCCGTATTTAATTAATCTTATTTGTTCTTCTGCCATCTCGGTGGTTGGTGTATAAGTTAGTACGGTTTCACCGTGTTCAGGTAGTTCTTCCGTAATTTCCAACCAGTGTATAATATTGGGTATAATTAAATTATTTTCTTCTATAAGTGATTCAATTATCCTATCAGCTACTTTACTAAGATTCGTAGCATTTACGCTTCCTTCAATCATTATTCCTTTTATAAGGTCACTTACTCCTTTTTTTTGTTCTCATTTTGTTTGGTTTTTTATTTGTACGTAAAATATTAAATAACACCCTTAGACATTACATAAACAAATATACTAATTTTAACCTTGCAACTAACTAAAAAATAACTAACTTTGATTTAATTTAAAGCCTAGTTATTTGCCTTTCATCTACTTCTATAACTAGATCGTCAGTCCATTCGTTTTAGTTACAAAAAAGCTCCATCTCTCAGTAAAGCTGCTCCATAATCCTATATTCCATCCATAACTAGAATGAATATTCACCCAATAATAACCACTTTTTCTATTCATATGCTCATCTATTACACTTAATACTAACCACTTGTATTGAAAGAAAAACAAATTGGACAGCGTGTGGGTCTGAATAATCAGTAATTTTTCCGCTTGGTTCTATTTCATTATCAAATATTCCAATATTATTATACCTAACATCAATACTGCAGTTAATTTTTTAACTGATTTATTTGATATTGTATCTTTTTACCATGTGCGCCATATTAATCGTTTAAGGTATTAATATCTATAGCTAATCCTTTTTCTATTAACCCGAAAATATCAAAATGCCATTCGAGTAAAATGTCTTGTTCTCTAGCTTGAATAAAACGCAAAACATCACTTCCGCCTTTATAGTTTGATATTTCATCAAATCTTAAATAGTGATATTCTTCTGAAATAACATAATATTCATCATCAATCTCAATCTCTTTAGTTAAATCACTTAAAGGTCTTAGTATTGGTTTATAACCTACATCACACAAAACATTAGACAAAGATATTTCAGTGGTTGTCGTTACAGATATAGATAAGGTTCTTATGTAGTCACCTGTCTTTATTTTCAAATCGTAAGGTAAATAGCAAGCTAAGTCTTTTAATTCTAGTTTCATTTTAATTAGTTTTAGTTAATTAGTTCGTAGTGTAGGACTCGAACCTACAAATAATATTTTATTAGATTAGCTTAACCTTTTTATTAATTACCTTGTTACAATAACTTATGGATTTTATTACGTAATTATTACCAAACCGTGTAACGACTTTAATTATTGCAGCGTTTAACCCATGCGCCAACTACGAATATTTTTTATTTTATCAAATTTACGAAATTATTTTCATAAATCGCTTGTTTATATTATTTTTATAATTATCTTTTGCACTCAATACATGTTGACTCAGTATATCTTGAATGTAGTTTTTAAATCTTTATTTGCCTTAACCGCTAATATTTTTAATGGTTGTTCGTCCTCTTTTTTTATATCAATTAACTTTCTCATATTAAATATCTATTAGGTAAATTATTTTTTCTGTCATAAACACCTTCTTTATATTTTTTAAGTAAAAGACTTCCTTTTACACCATACACGCCAGAAGATTTACCTTCAAATCCCCTCATGTATGCTATTGCCATATTTTGCATCATAATTAAATATTTAAAAAGTGGCTTTTACACCACTTATGTTTTATTTGTTTAATTAATAATTTCCGTTTAATAATTTGCCAACTGCAACAGATAATGTTTTAATTGTTTTATATTCTTTTATTTCAAAATCTTCTCCTTTGTAAATATGAACTTGAAATAAACCACCTCTTGTAAAAGTTGACCAAGTAAAGTTAACGTTTGCGTCATTCATAATGATTTCTCCATTTTCTAATTCTTTTTGTATTTCTTGAAAGTAAGTCATGATATAGTGTTTTTGTTATTGCTTATACAAAGATACATTATATATACAATATACACAACATTTATTTAAAAATAATTTAAAAAATTTATAAATATTCAATCGATTCAATTTACAAAAGTTAAAAATGAAGGCATATACATGTATATTAATTTTTACAAACAAATAACAGCTACTCCAGTACCTATTTTAGTATATCTTAATACCTTCATTGGATTTCTTTCGTTAATCAAATCAAATCTGTATCTATCCATGTATCCTACAGCGGTGTATAGTTCTGTTCCTTGTTCGTCTATTAATACTAGTTTTGTTATTATACTTTTTCCTTCTTCCACTAATATACCATCCATTTTCCAACCTCCGGATATTACATTTAATTTTGATTGATGCAATACACCGTTAATAATTAAGATAGCTTCTGTAGGCTCTCCGCACTTGTCTAAGAACGTAGGAACTGTAAAAGACATGTTTAGTTCTTCGTATTGTGTTTCGTGCTTTCCACAGGATAATAGCATTAAAATGGTTAATATGGTTAGGAGTGTTTTCATTATTTTATTTTTTATTTCCATTAGATCCAATCATCCATCCAAAAACAATAGGACCATATCTTCCAAGTCCAAATTCAAAGTATTCACTTAAATTCCATATACAACTAGCAAATAGTCGTTTTGGAGTTTTAATATTCCAATATATCATATTAAATTATTTTCTTATGTTAAATTTAATTACTAGTTATATAATATATTTTTGTTTAACCTTACCATAAAGGAGGCTTAAGAGGGACTACTTTCTTATAATGGGTAAAATTTTCAAGCCAATATTTTTTTAGCTGCTCAGTTTCTTTGTAGTGATATTCTACTATTCTTCCCTCAGTGTCTACTACTGTGTAAAAACTCCCTTCTTCAGTTGGGAGGTCATCTCTACTATTTAAAACTGTCCATCCATTATTAAGCATTATTTTATCTATACTTTTAGGCCTGACATACAGTTTGTTTTGAGTCCTTTTCCCTTTTGCTAGTGGATTGTACCCTTTACCACTCCACCTACCAGCTATAGAAGTATTATATTGAAAGCGATAATCACTTTCATTTACTTCTAACCATCCCTCTGAGTCTATTGAATGTCTGTACAAAATATATACATCCCCTATTAACTCTGCCCACGCTTTTGCTATTAGTTCTTTTAACTCCTCCATTTACAATTACTTTTATTTGCACATGTGATTCCACAGTTACAGGTACCAAAACTAGTACCTCCTTCAGTTATAGGATCAATACCTACACTATATACTTTGTCAAAACTCTCCTGTTTGGTTTTTACCCTAACGGCCATCACTTCTCCTAAGAATTTAAAAG
>FUIF01013652.1_pt1 | contig 13598 bp, 23 predicted proteins | sample 1003461 | NCBI WGS metagenome assembly FUIF01 (sample SAMEA80401918, study PRJEB19352) | marine metagenome | reverse complement strand
ATGTTCATCCGCACCTTATCAACATACGCGCGGTGCTCTGGATTCTGAAGATCGAACGTGTGGTGTTTCTGAGTCTCTCGATCGAAGAGAGTTATCGATGGCTGCGAAGGGCGAGATCGTTCCGGAATCGGTCCTCATGTCCGGGCTTCAAAGCGCAGCACTGGGGGCAACGGTCGGCGGAGCTCTGGGTGGGGGTATTGCGCGAGCGTCGAAAGGGGTCCGTCAACAGAAGTCGTTTGCAAAGATGTTGGACGAGCTCACAATCTCTAAGTCGGGTGCGGTCTCGAAAGAGGCTCGAGTGACGTTGCAAGATACCGTCCAGGCGGCGACTGGGGCGAGAATCCCTAAGAGTGTCGCGGACGAGGCCATTCGCAAGTCGAAGCCCAGCTTTTTCGAATCGCTCACTGATGTCTCTAAGTCGGCTCGCCGGAGGCTTGGCCCCAGAGGTGAGGAGATCGTAGATGAGCTTCGTGGGGATCTCGGGCGGGTACGCCGGGCCGGAGACCTAGACTCGAAGGCTGGTCGACAGGCCCGAGCTGCGGAGCTGGCCGACGACTTCAAGGCTATCAATCGAGCAAAGATTGCTCTCCACCGAGGGATGAAGATCAAGCCTGCGGTGCTGCGGAAGATGGTGCAGGAGGCAACCCCCGAAGGGGTGGAGCAGGTGGCGCGCGCGACTGCAGATGCCGAGCAGCTGATCACTCAGATCGCGGAACGGGCCCCGGCCCTCGGGATCGAGGATAATGTTATCCGGCAGTTGAGGTCGAATGTGCAGCGAGTACAGGATGCTCCGCTGGATAATCCCTCTGAGTTCTTCACCCGCTTGGATGATTTCAAGCGGGCGACGCAAGATCTAGCGACCAGGGCGCACCCCGAGTTTGAAGATTCACTAAAAGGCCTGTCTGAACAGCTGCGTAAAACCCTAGAGAATAGTCAAGTCGTGGGGTCGGAGGTGGCGGAACTTCAGGCCCGGGCCAATGCGGCGTTCCGAGAGTTCTACGATGCTGACAGCCTGGTCCGTAAGTTGAACACGAAAGGGCTCGAGGTCTCGTCGGTGGACAAGTTCCAGACGGTTCCCGAACTGGATATTGCAAAGGCCGACACGCTAATAAATTCACTAGGGATGGAGGGGGGCCAGCAAAAGCTGGCCGGAATAGAAGAGTTCTTTACGAAGTTCGATAACTTGGCTGAAGAGCTGGACGGGCTGTACGACGGGCCGGAATTCGCCAAGCTTTTCAAAGAGGGTCGGGCCGCTAGTAAAAATTTGCGCGGAAAACTGGCGGGCCTGAACGACGACGCTGCTGCGCGGCGAATGATGGCCGAGCTGAAAGATTTGGAAAGGGCGTCTGGCGGGGCGAAGAATCTTCGAGACGCAGTCCCGGGTCGACTTGCGGATACCGCGGTGATTGGAGGGGCTGCGTTTGGCGGGCCTCTCGGGGCGGCGGTCGGATTCGGCCTGAAGCAGGCGGACGAGTTCCTAGAGCTGGCGGCATCCCCCTCTGCGGTGCTTCGTTCGGCCGCGGACGACTCGGTCGATCAGGGATTCTTCCGCGCCGGGATGATTCGGTACCTCATGGCGGAGCGGCGTGCAGCCGACGCCTCGGCTACGGCGATTCGCAAGGCCCTGGGCAAGGACCCGCAGCCGGTAACGTCGCTCGGCCGTATGGTGGCGGAATCAAAGGAGACTCGGGCACTAGGCATATTCTTAGCCGGTAGGTCGCTGGAAGAGGCCTTCACCGAAGAGTCAACCCAAGTGCTTAATGGAACCGCAGACGAACGGATAGCTGATCTTGTTCCGGGCATGGACGAAGAGCCGGAAATCGCGCTCGGACTGGTCGGGAAGCTGGAGCAGCAGCACGGATTTCTCCAGGAAAAACATCCACTTCCACCGGGAATTGAGCCAACTGAAAAAGTATTAAGTAATATCTCATCACGAGATCAGAGGCGCTGGCTCCGCTACGCCGCTGCGGCTCAGAATCCAGTAGCGGCTGTGATGGAGATCGGAGACGGCGGCCTGGCCCCGGAGAGCAAGGAGGTTCTTCAGACTCTCTTTCCGGAAATATACCGGCGGACGCAGGATATCGCGCTGCAGGAGTTGCAAGACCCGGACGTCTCGTTCTCGCGTCGACGGCAAGTCGGAACCATGTTAGACTTACCGGTAGTCCCAGGGGCCTCCCCTGCGATTGCTGGAGTTGTATCCCAGCTTACTTCTCCGCAGGCCGCGGAGGAACAGCAAGCGCTGGCCCGAGAGCAAGCCGTGGCTTTCGGTCAGCGGAAGATCGATGCTGACAGAACTGCAGACCAGACCCCGTTTCAACAGTTTCTCGAGGATCGATAACCATGGCAAATGTCACCAATATTCCATCGTATGCCGCGATTAGTGTGCAGGCCCCCGGGAAAGCGGGCTGGCGCAGAACAACCCTGACCACTACTGAGGTGATTCTAGATGTCTCGGGCTACGAGCGTCGATACGTGCGGGTCGAGTGTCTGTCCGGCGCTGAAGGTGCGTACGTCGTGCACGATACAGACGATTTGACGGCTACGCGGATGGATGTGGCTGACACGTCCGGGTCTGCTTCTGAGGCCCTGCACCCGGCATATGTCCCGCTCGGTGGGGCTCTGGAATTTGTTATCCCCAGCAACCTGGCAGATGCCCCATCTACGGCTAATGTACTTCGAATCCGCGCGGTATCGAGCAATGCTCACGTAGCCGTCCACATCATGTAAGATGCGTCGGCGCTTCCTCAATGCAGTCGGGCGCAGAAACGCCCACGACCTGCGTAATGCGGCAGGGTCCGCAGAATTTACCTGGTCGGATATCGATTGGGATGCGGCGTTCCTAGGCGACGATCTCACCCTCTCCGGGTCCACGATCACGGGCTGGGACGATTCGACCGGCAACGGCATCGACATGGAGACCATCAACGGCTCTCCTCAGATGCTGGTCGATTCGACCCTGAACAACCTCCAAGTGGCAACTTTCGATGGCACCGACGACTGGATGACCCGCACGACCTCCGGGGTGACGACAGGAGGATCTCAGCCTTTCGATATCGTGTTCGTTGCAAGGTTCGATGCTGCCCTCCGTCAGATGGTCTCTTGCTTCAACGGGGCGGGGCAGACCTATCTCCGAGTCGACGCGACCGGCCGGTACAGCATGGTTTCCGCGCTCCCGACCACCGAGTTCAACGCGGGGGTTGTACGCACCTCGGTTTGGAGGTACGGCATGGCTCGGTACAACGGTGCCAGCTCTGCGTACTACCTGGGGGATTTGACTACTCCTGCGGCCACTGGAACGATGCTCACCATCAACACGTTGAACGATAACCTGAACATCGGCGCGAACTCCGGTGGGGCGGGGTTGCACATAGGTCGAATATATGGTCTCTGGTTCAAGGCGGGAACTCAGCTGACAGCCGGCGAGCTGTCGAATATGGACACCTGGATTACAGACACTACGGGGCTCTGATGACTGTCGACGAGAAGATTGCGGAATTACAGACCGAGGCGGCAACGCTTCAAACCCAGATTGATGCGAAGAAGGCGGAAATCGCTGCTCTGAATGTCGTGCTCAACCAGAAGCATACGGAGCGGGAGACGAAGCAGACCGAGCGTATGTCTCTCGAGGATCAGAAGGCTGAAGTCGAGACGGTGATCGCGAAGCTCCAGGCTAGCTGATGGACGACCAATTTCTTAGCTTTGTGCTCGGAGTAGCGGAACAGCTGGTGAGGACAAGACATCCTCCTCGAATTGCAGAGGATGCGCAGCAGGATGCGCGAGGCTGGTTAGACAGGTATCACCTGGAAGCGTTCAGGGAGTTGCTCCGTCTCTACGAGGCCGACGCCGAATGTCAGGAACTTTGGAGCACCATCCGGACGGCTAAGCCAGGGGAACCCTCTCCTAGCGTTGTGGCTGCGGTGGCGCTACTCCGCGCGCGGATGCACCAGAGAAGGTGCCAGGCTAGCTGATGATCAACGTGGAGAACTTCCGGTTCGGATTCCCGGGCGGTACCTCGGATACCGCTACGATCCGCCGGGCGTTCAACGCGGCTACTACGAAGGATATCATCCTCTTCCCGGGCGGCCGGACGTACAGGATCACTGGAGATATCAATGTCCCGTCCGATGTCACCGTTCTAGCCTGGGGGACCGTCTTCGACGTGCGTCCTCGCACGGGAGCGGGGCTGAGCATCGTCAACCAGAGCAACGTCAAGATCTTGGGCGGTTGCTGGGAGTACCGGCGCAACTGGATTCGCGACGGGGCAGAGTTCCATCGGATCGAGAATTCGACAGATATAACCTTCGATTGTGTAATGGTCGACATTCAGCCGACTCAGGTTCGCTTGCAGGACAACACTCAGATCACAGCTCCCCCGTACAATACCGAGCTGCACGCCTTCTTCGCGACTGACGTAACGAGGCTTACAATCGAGAAGTGTACGGTAGATGGGGGGCAGATTACTTCCGACGCATCCGCAGACGGACTCTATCTAGATCATAACTATATTGTTAGATCCCGCACGTACGGCATCCGCGCGACGGCAGCAGGGGCCGGAGAGGCGATGTTCGATGTAAGAATCACGCGGAATCGAATCTCCACGCCCTGGGGGCAAGGGGGTATCCTGCTCGGTACGCGTACCGATCTCGACACGATGGACCGGCTCTCCGCAACCACCGTGCACGATAATACGGTAGAGGGCGACTGGCCTGATCCCCTATCGGTAGCGATTCTTGCCCGCACCGCCGTCGAGACAGACGACCTGGAGATCTCGAGGAATCATATCCGGGGCGGCGCTACCCGCCCAGATTTTGGCATCCTGGTGCAGGCCCCAGCCGGCACGAGCGTGACGAACCACATGCAACTTTCCGACAACTTTATACGAGGCTGTACGCAGCAGGCTATCCGAGCGGTCGGAGGGACTTACGATTCGGTGCAAATAGCTCGGAACTCGCTGAACGAAAGCCGGGGAATCGAAATTATTCGAGGCGGGTGGAGAAATCCCCGGGTCATCAACAACCAGATCGATAACGCCGGGAACGGCGCCTGCGTCACCATTTGGGGCCGAGCGGACGCGATCCAGGGTAACACTTTTTTCGATGCCGAGATTTCTGGTAACGGTTTTCGAAATGCGCTGTTCGGGGTAGTGGTGAACTCGGATCCTGGTGCGGAGGTCTACCTGAAAGACGACCCTGACCAGTTCAACGGCTACGTCAACCTCTCTGTCGAGCGGGTGAGATATAACGAACTTGGCGGATTCATCGCCACAGGAGCGAGCGAATGACACGTCGGTGGATGCGAGATTACAACGGAATGTTCGGCGGCCAGTCGAACCGAGACGATCGTATTATTCAACGGGCCCTGCAGGATGCAGACGCTAACGGGGATAAGATCCTGGTTGCCGATGACCGCGAGTACGATGTCAACTGGCGGCACGAGATTCCGTCCGGCATCACCATCATTGCCGAGGGGGCGATCTTCAACATCAAGCCACAAGACGGCGCCGGCTTTTCGATGACGAACAAGCAGGACATTACCTGGAGAGGTGGATGTTTCCGGTACAAAGAGTCTGTCATCCGGAACTGGTGGACCTGCTTCTGGCCGGAAGATTCTACGGATATCACAATAGAAGATGTTCTGTTCGACATCGACGTAACCAACGTCGTTCAGCTCGGCATCTCGGGGTATATCGACCGTCGGCAAAGCACCATCCACACGATTCTGGCGAAGAACTGCCAGAGGCTGGATATCCGGCGCTGCCGTTCGATCGGCGGACAGTTCATTCTCGGTAACACCGGCCATGCGAAAGATATCCGGGTAACGGACTGCCAGTTTGAAAACAACCACGGGTACGCGATTTCCGTCGCCGCCTCGAACCAAGGTATCCACCAGCGGAAGATCTCGAACGTCCGTATCGACGGGAACCGCTTCTTTGGCTCCGGCGGACGGGGAGTCATCTTCGTCGGGACCGACGGCGATAACGACGAACTGGAGTTGTGCGAAAACGTCTCTATCGACCATAACACGATCTCGGGGAGCTGGGCCCTGCCCCAGTCGTTCGCGATCACGTTCCGGTTCGGGAAGACCGGAAGCGGGTGCTTCATTGATAACAACTTCATAGACCCGGACCCGACAGCTCCGCCGGAGTATGGAATTCTCATCAAACCATCCTTAACGGGAAATGATTTCGCCGGGTTACGCGTCAGTCAGAATCTAATTGGCCACTGCTCTGTCGCAGGCGCTCGAGTTGTTGGGGGGCGCATTCGCAATTTGCGAATCGCGAATAACCATTTCGAGCAGAACAACGGCCTGCAACTCGTCCGAGGCACGGTGACAGACGCAATCATCGAGAGCAATCATTTCGACTCCCGCCCGAACGCCGCGGCCATCTTTCTTCACGCGTACCCGTCCGGGGACGGCCAGGCCTATACGAAGGTGTGCGTGCGCGAGAACTACGTACGGAATGCGAAGTACGCTACGCGCTACGACGTCAGCTCAGGGGCAACGATGGACTGCTCCTACCCGCGAAACTTTGCCGACAACTGCCAAGACGTGCTGCACGTGGTTGGCTCCCCGACTTTTTACGACCCGGCCCTCGGATAGTATGGTACTATGAAGAATGGTCAACGATGATGCCAGAGAAATACTCGCGCGACTGGCGGTTCTTGAGACCTCGCTGGCCAAGCTCGTCCACATGGAAGAGCAGATGATCAGTATCCGCGAAACAAATGTCCGCCTCCTTGAGCGCGACGAAGAGCATAAGCGGAACATCCAGCGATTTTGGGAAGATATGAGTCGCCGGGTCGATGGCCGACTGGAAACTCACGATCTGCGCATAGCCGCCCTGGAGCGATTCAAAGCCCAGATTCTCGGCGCCGTTGCCGCCTCCGGATTGCTCGGGGGAATGGCGTCAGCTATATTACAATGGGCATTATCCCAATGATTTACCCGCTGGCCGGGTAGCATTCCCAGAAAGGACTTTGGTGACATGAAAGTTGTAGACTACCCGGCGTTGCTTCTAGGCGCGGCCTTTATTCTAGGCGCCCTCGGCGTGAACCACTTCTTCGGGAACGCAGAGCTCGCCCTGCTCCTGGAAGGGGTCGGCGTCTTTCTCGTACGGCCCGTACTGAAGACGATCGGCGAGTAATGCGACGGATTCTGTTACTTTGTGCGATCATCGGCTCCGGCTGTGCTACTGGCTCTAGTGTTGTCCCTCTTGAAACTCTACGCGCGGACGCGTGCACCGCGGTCAAGACGGATATCGTAGAGGCTACCGAGGGTGGGGACCTGCATCCCATCCAGGGCGAGCTCATGTTCATGGGTGCCACCGAGGCCTGCCGACGCCTGAAGGATAAGATCCTAGAGCTACTGGTCGAGGAGGATGGGGAATGACATTCTGGAAAACCCGGTCGTGTGATAGCGAGACTTGCAAGTGTCGTGAGAACGTCGACGCTCTCGCCACGATTGTGCGGTATTTGTTGTGCGCCGTACAAGATGTGGCCGACTCTGAAGAAGCTAAAATCTCCGTCGCGAAAGCACAGGCCATCTCAGATGAGTTAGGGTGGAAGCTATGAATATCTTTTCCGCAGTCGTAAAAGCCGTATCCAACCCCAGCGTAACGAAGGCGCTGTTCAACTATTTTCAGGTCCTGACTCAGAGCAAGAGCCGGGAAGAAGCCCTGGCGGAGATCTGGGCCCGGGAGCAGATTGAGCACGACAAGCTCGAAAAGCGGCTCCGCCTGGTCATGTCGAAGAAATCGAGTTCTGCCGACAAGTAACAATCGCTATCTTTACCGCATCAACACGTAACGGAAGGTTTATTTATGGCTACGGCACGGAACGGGAAACGCGCGAGAAATATCCGCGAGCGGAAGCGCGGTCGCAGGGTCAGGGTTCGCGGGGTTCTGAAGGACCGGCATCACCTGGTCCAAGAGATCGACGGACGGTTCTTCGTCCACGAGAACGTCGTCGAAGGCGTTCCGGAATCAGTGACCGAGTATGAGACCGAGGCGGAGGCCCTGGCCGCGGAAGCCAAGCTAAGTCGAAGCTAGTCTTCAATAGTGATAAGTTTTCGGCGGAATCGCTTAGCCTGTGCGATGGCGTCGAGTGTGCCACCTCTGGTCTCCTTCGTGAAGGCGAGCATGATATCGCACGTAGCGGCGATCAGGGTATTCCGGTAGATCAGGGCATCCCGAGGAGAAAGATAGGCGGGCACCAGCGGGTGCGTTGCCCGGTATTCCAGGTACTCCCACGCAGAATCGAGCGCGTACTGCTTTGCGACCGTATCGACCCCGGCAGCCCCTCCCGAAACCATGCCGTACAGGGCCGGATACTTGGCTGCGGTCTGCGTGATCATCTCGCGCACATAGTCTAGATCTGGGTGGTTTCGACTCCCGACAACAGCCAGTATCTCGTACCTCATCCTCCGAACCTCCCGTCTATGCAGTTCACCAGAGTCCTCTTCCCGTTCGCCCACAATATGCAGTGGGTATGAAGCCAAGAGCTCGGACCCTTGTTGTACCCCATGTTCATTACGCTCGACGTCCCTACCTGGTAGGCACCGTCGCGAATGCCGGGAGTGTGCGAGTGCCCGCTGATCGACCGGACCCCTATCTTCCCGAACGAGGCGATCGAGCCGCGAGCCCCGTTTAGCCCGAGATGCCCGTGCATGCCTAGTTCCACGCCCTTCCGGACAAACGACTCGTCGGTGCGCAGGAACCGGAGATTCTTCGTCGCCCCGTGCTGCTTCTCGTACACGTGCTGGACCAGCAGGCCGTGGGGGTTGACGGTCTTCTCGAGCTTCAGCTGGAGCCAGATAGGCAGATTCCGTATATCCCGTGGCATGCCCCCCTCGGCCCAGCGATCCAGATGCTCGTCATGGTTCGACCTGACCCAGACCACCTTCGATTCCGGGAACTCGTCGCACAGCCACTGCACACCGTTCATCGTATGGGCCAGCTCGTCTGCAACGGAGACTCCGGAGAGATGGCGCCAGAACCGAGCCGTATCTCCTTGGTCGTGGTGAGAATCTGAACAGAAGTCAAGTACGTCGTGCAGGACTATATGCTTCGGGTTCAGCCGGGAGATGAGGTCCACAGTCGCCTGCCAAACCTGCTGGTTCCGACGGTAGTAGTGAAGGTCGCCGAGCACGATAGCTTCCGGGCGCGGTTGGCCGATCGGGTAGTCTAGATCCTGAATGGTTCCGCTGCGATCAACGACCAGCTGACGGAGATGGAAGGTCTTCTGATTAGCTTCGAGCTCGACAACAGCGGCCCCGAGCACGTGGTGCATCTCCGCAATCTTCCCCGCCTTCGACGGGATGTAGTTCGCGCGGGTAATGCACCCTGTCGTGGAAATGATCTTCGGCATGCGATTCTGAGGAGTCGCTACCGTTTTCAGCTCGAGCTTCGGGTGGCCGATGATCGCGGACTTCGCCCCTGCCGCTATCTCGTATCCGTTCAAAGGGCGGTTAGCTGTCGGCTGCGTCATGATGTCTGCGAGAACAGTCAGCTTCTGACCGATATTGAACCTGCGATGTCGGATCCACCCATCGAGCTCCTCGGCCCACCAGTCGTGCCCTTGGTCCTTCGAAGCCCAGCGAGACGTCGGATTCCGGTAGCGAATGGGTATGACGTGTAGCTTCGCCTTCCGACGCTTGGCGTAGGCCGTGATGGCGTTGTAGGCCTTCTTATCTACCGGCGTCGCGTTCTGCGCGCAGGTGATGACGTGGACCTCGCTCACGACAAGTGTCCCCGCCAGTGGTGATGCGGCTCCCAGGGGAGAGCTAGTAGCGACCGCGAGAAGAAGGTGTTGACCTCATTGTCGATCAGAAACTGCTGAATCGCCTCGTACTTCTTCTGAGAAATCGATCGAATGTTCTGCCAGATCACTTCCTTTGTCCACCGGACGGAGACCCCGGTATGTTGCTCCAAGTTCTCCCACCAGAAATCGTCTGGGTGGTTTGCGTGGTATTCGCGTACTAGGGATTGAACCGCCAGCATAGGCCGGCCGCGGAAGAAGGCTCCGTTGCGAAACCGGTCTCGAACTGAGATCCACTTCTCGCGCCTCCGCTGCTCTGCCATGGCCGTGACATGGGCGGCTCGCAGACTCCGCCTCTGCGCCACCAGCTCGGCCCTCGCGGCTTGGCGTCTAGCCGCCAACTCCTCTCCGAGCAAAACCAACCTCTCCTTCAGAACCTCGTACAGCTCCTCGTCCGACTCTGCCTCTATCGTTATCATCCTCATATTCGTATCCCCATTCGTAAATTCTCGCCATAACCACACGTTGGAGCCCCTTATTTTCCCGATTCGTAATCCTCGAACTCTACCAAGGCCAAGATAGCTTCGTAGAGGCCGAACCGGATACAGTAAGAATATAGCTCCCGTTGACGTACAGGGATCAAGATCGTGTCTAACTCGTTCTGGATCTCTGCAAGAGCCTGCCTGTACGGGTGGAACTGGCACCCATAAAACGGGCCGGAGGGCGTTCCTGGTGCGAAGTAGAGAGTATCCATCAACACGATGAAACGTATCGAGGCCTGGCACCCCATCCAAGGTCTCCCGTAGTCGTCTGTGACGTAGCCCTGCCTGAGAACGCGCGAGAGCTCGCGTGTGAGATTCTCAGCTCTACGGGAGATCTGTTGCCGGCGCCAGGTCATCAAAACACCCCCGGTCGGTCGTCTTCTCCCTTACCTTCCAGGGCGTAGGCGATCAGGAACATGATGCAGCACAGTGCGTGAGAATAGTGCGGCAATCCCGTCTCCTCGTCTTCGTCGTAAGGGCTGGCGGGGCGGAGCCCAGTCCAGTCCCACAGGTACGGGGAGGGTGGCTCGCGAACGAGGTGGCGATAGGCTGCCCCAAATAGACGAGACCACTTCATACCTCGGGCCCAGTTCCATGCGTCGTACTTCTCGGCCCCGAACGCTAGCACCTGCGCTAACGAGTGAATGGGGAAGTTCTGTTCTTCCAGTTGGATGCGGACCAGGATCGCCCCGGCACGTGTCAAGTGCTGGACCATCTCGTCATGAGTCGCCGCGTGCTGGGCGTCGACTATCGCATGGATAACCCCCTCCACCCAATACGGGCTCTCTCGGGCCTGTTCGATAATTGGTAGGATAGCCGACCAGTAGATGAGCTCGAACGCCGGCTTTCCCTGGTCGTATTTGATTCCCTCAGTCATGGCATCTTGCTCCCGGCCTGCACGGCTCGTCGTCGATGTGGATATAGAACGTTTCGCTGCATACCGAGACGTGTCCGTTGCAGCCGCAGGGGAGGGGGTCCCCGTCTTTGTACTGCTCTAGCGGAAGGGGCAGTTTGAACCCGCAACACTCGCACTCGTCTTCGCAAAGCTCCGTCATAGTCCGCCCCCAACTCTAAACGTACGCCCGAGGTCCTGGAGGCTCACCATAAAGGCCCAGCATCGAAATCCTCCGTAAAGAAGTACCGAGGGGAACTGCGCCCCCGCTCTTGCGTTGAGGTATTTGAGGCGCCCTCGAATGGCAACTCCCACTACATCGTAATCCGGTAGATCTTGAAACCATGGCTGATCGAGCTTCGCCGGCACGAGGGCGATAAACTCAGCCTGCTCCGTGACTACCTTCTCGAAGGTCCTCGCTAGAGTCTTATGGTCGTACGGAGGGTTCAGGTAAACTGGCTGCCCTGACCAGTCGAGGTCGAACCCGTCGGGATGAGTTTCCGGCGACCAGTCGAGAGGGAACGGGTCCAGCATCTCGGGTCCGAGAAAGTGGCGAATCCGCTCCATGAGCCAGTCAGGCGTTCCGTGCTTCGTCGTCTTGACGGGTTTACCGTTGTTCGGTCGGTAACTCATTCCTCCCCCTCCTTCATTCCGTGCCGCTCTCGCAGTTTCGAGATATTCATCCGAGCAGATAGCTCGAGCGACAGTCCGTGAGCCCGGAGCACCTCGGCCAGATACCAGAGCACGTCCCCGCATTCCTCGAGCAGGTCTTTCGAGCGGATCTCCCTATCGTCCCGCACGCTCTTCTGGAGCAGGGCGCAGACCTCTCCAGCCTCAGCCGCCAGCCCGGTGTAGGCCGTTGTCCGGCGCGTCAAGTCGTTCCAGACCCTATCCTTCCCCCGAAGGAACTGAGCCGAGGTCTTCTGATAGAAGTCCAAGGTCCACTGGTCGACCCGGTGCCTCATGTTCTGATCCGTCATGTAGATGTCGATCAGCTCGTATTCGGTGTTAGCGGAAACTACGATTGTAGAGTAGGGCGGCTCGAGCATGACCGATCCCGCCCCGTTCGTCACGAGACAGACCTTCCCGGATCGAAGGAAAGTATCTCCCGGTTGGAGATCCCGCCCCAGCTTCACGGCCCTGCCCGAAGGTATCGCCCCACGCTTCATCCAGTACTCCTTCGCCTCTTCTTCGGAGACGCACTTCCCGTCGATGTACCATCCCTTAGTCCCGTCTGCCCGTTCGACAGCCGGTAGTCCGCCGGCTCTGCCGAGCTCTCCGTCGATGTACCAGTACTTAGTCCCGTCTGCGTATTCTATAGCAGGCAGCCCGTTCTCCCTGCCCCGCTCTCCGTCGATGTACCAGTACTTAGTCCCGTATCTACCTTCTCTCATCTCGCTCATGCGTCCGCCTCCTGCCCGTGCGTCAATATCCATCCGTACCGGGCGATGAGTATCGCCTCTGCCTGGTTGTCCGTCGAAATCTTCGCCTTCGGGTATAACCTCCGAGCCTCCTGCTCTGCCATCCCTTTGTACTCCTCGCGACGTGTCTTGATACTGTGCGGTCCGTAGACGATGTTCCGCCACTCCCGCGGGTAAATGCGGTGCACCCGGTCCTGCTTCGCCCTCAGCTGCTTCAGAACCATCCCGAGAGCGAGGTACACGCCGCCGCGGCTTATGTAGGTTCCGTTCTGAGGAATCTCCGCGAAGACGAATACATCCTCCCCGAGATCGGGCGCGGACCAGGAATGATCCCAGACCCCGTAGTCGTGCGAGAAATACAGGCTTCCGTCGGGGCGGATGACCGCAAGCCCCGTTCGAATGCCCGGGTCTACCCCGATGATCAACGTGTTCTCTTTCACGCGGCGGAAGCGCCGGGCTGCTGCTCTACTCATCGCATCCATAAGAATATTCCAGTAGCAAGGAGCGCAAGAATCAGAAGTGCTGTCACCTCGAACCTCCCCCGGATGCCAGGCACAGCAGATACCCGATGAAGCACAGGACGCCTAGAATGCTTATCTCGACCATCACAATCCCCCTAACCTTTCTACTACATAGCCTACCCACAGTCCGATCGCGAACGCCAGCACGATCAGATCCCCCGGTAGGCCCGCTAACCCCATATCGAATCGTCCTCGTCGCCTTCCCACTTCCGGAGGGCTTCGCGGGCCCGGTAGGTCTGCGGGGCGGGTTTCTTCGGCTCCGAGTCTTGGTTGAAGTAGGCTTTCTCCCCTAGCGCTCTAGTCTCAGCCGAGACCATGGACAACCACCAAGGAGCATCAGTATCAGCCTGAACTCCGTGTTCGTTATGTCCGACGACCGCGGCCCCGTTCTCCAGTTCCGGGGCCTCTATCGTAGATTTGAGGACGGCCTCACGCGACTCCCTCAACCACCAGTACTCCTTCGCCTC
>FUIF01002866.1_pt1 | contig 13611 bp, 18 predicted proteins | sample 1003461 | NCBI WGS metagenome assembly FUIF01 (sample SAMEA80401918, study PRJEB19352) | marine metagenome | reverse complement strand
AAAAAAATGCAACATATTTGTTGTTTAAAGGAATAAGTAATGCAAGAACAAGAAATCAAAGATGCAATCAAACGATATGAAGGGAGCAAAGAGTATCACGACTTAATGCTCTATAACTCTTACTACAACGTGGACAATCATGAGCTATACAAGAAATGGAAAGACAGACAGGACAGGAGAGTTTCACCTAACTGGGCTGTCCCTACTCCCTACTACGCTACTGTAATCGATACAATGAGTGGCTTTATGATGAGCGATATTGAATACGAAAGCTCTAACCAAAAGCAGAATGATAGAATCAAGGAATTACTAGATAGCAACTTGGGCGACGTCAAGGACATGAAAACAGGCACGTACGCACTAGCGTTTAACCGAGCATATGAGCTTGTCTACCAGGACGCTATTAAAGGGCTGTGCTTCTCGTGTATCAATCCTCTGCAAATTATACCTATCTATGACAACGCTATCGAACCGCAACTTGAGACGGCAATATGGAAGCGTAAAAACTGCGACGGCACTGTGTATATTGATGTAATCAGCGCTAATTTGTGGCAAAAGTTTAAGGTATATAAGGACGAAAGAAAGCTTAAAGACCACGACTACGACTATGATTTAATCGAGCTCGAAGAACCGAAAGAACTTTACTTTAAGGAGTGTCCAGTAGTTGAGTACAGAACAGAGCTTATCGGAGACAAGTCGAGCTTTGACCAAGTTATCAACTATGTCATTGCCCTCGACTGGGCTATTAGTGGCAACTCGAACGAGATTGACAGATTGGCAGATGCTATACTTGCGCTAGGAACTGCTATTGATAAGAGTACGATCAAAAATCTTGACGAAATCAAGACGATTGAAAACCTCAGCAAAGACGACTTAATACCCCAGTATATCGAAAAGAACTCAAGCCCAGAGTTTAGGAAGTACGTCTCTGACTTGCTCATCAACGAAATTCATAAACACTCGCACGTAATTGACTGGTACAACGTTGCTCTTGCAGGTGGAGACACTAGCGCAAAGGCTCTCAAAATAAGACTCTTTGATATGCAGATGTATAGCAATCGACTTGAGAAAGTGTACAGAGAGGGCATATATAAGCGCCTTAGACTCATGGGTTTTTTAGACAGCGCAATTAACGGCACGAGCTTAAACGATATTAACGTTAAGTTTAACCGAACGCTTCCTGACGAAGTAATAGACATGATTACTAATCTTAAGGGCGTTGACTTCATCAGCGAAAAGACTAAACAATCTCTTTGCGGCCTAGACCCAAAAGTCGAAGCGCAGAACATGGCAGAAGAAAACAAAGAGTACACGGATTTATCTGATAACGAGGAAGAATAATGACGCAAGAACAGATGCAAGCGCAGGCGTACAAGGAGACAGACAAGCTACTTGCAAAGCTCGAGAAAGAGATACTAGCAGAGTTTAAGAAACGACAAACCGAAGTACTTGAAGTTGTTAAAACGAACTATGCGAAGTATCTCACAGGTGTTGCAGACGGCGACTACTATACGACACTAGCACAGTACAACAGGCTCAAGACAATGCAAAAAGAATTTAAGGGCATTTACTTATCGTTAAATTCAAATATCAAGAAAACTATGCTTAAAGGACAATATGCGATTTACGACGAAGCATTTTACCGTTCTGAGTTTGCTACTCTGTATTTCAGCGATAAAAATATCAATAAAATTAACTTTGCGTCTCCTTACTCACAAGTGAGAGAAGCAAGTGTGACCGGTGATATTAGCGTAATGCAAGGTATACGAGATAAGAAGCTTAAGAAGCAAGTTGCTAAGGCTTTCTCTGGCAGTGGCGAGACGCTTACAGGGCTACTCACATCAAACAATAGCGGGTCTCTTAGCAAGATAATCAAGACTGTCAAGAGTGGGCTCATTAATGGAACCTCATACGCTAAGCAAGCTCAAGCGATTAAAAAAGTTGTAGGTAACAATGCTTACAACGCTCTAAGGATTGCACGCACAGAGGGCAATAGAAACGCTAACGCAGGCGTACATCAAGCAAGCGAGCAACTCAAGGAAAAGGGTATTGATATTGTACGCCAATGGACGGCAACGCTCGACGACAGAACTCGAAGTGACCATCAAGAACTAGACGGACAGAAAGAAGATAAAGACGGACTATTTCACATTCATGGACTTTCTGCACGATATCCCGGAGACTTCGGAGACCCTGCGGAAGACATTAATTGCAGATGCGCAGTCATTAACCTCGTGAACGGTACTTCTCCACAGCTTAGAAGAGGTAAAGACCCTACAACTGGTGTAAGTGACATTGCAAGCTACTCCACATATAGTGCATGGTTGCAAAAAGGCAAAAAGTAGTTTATAATATAAACCATAAAGATTATAGGAGATTTAAAGTATGGAAGACAAGACAGGAGTTACCAACGAACAGGTTGAAGAACAGGTAAACGTTGATACTAAGGTTGAGAATCCCGAAAAAACAAAAGCAGAAATTGACGGACTAAACAAGAGAAATTCTGAACTTGAAAAACAGCTTGCTGAAATCAAAGCGACACTAGACGCTGAAAAGAAAGCAAAAATGAGCAAGGAAGAACTTATCAAAGCAGAACACGAAGAGATTGAAAAAGAAAAGCAGACTATCGCGCAAGAACGCCGTAACTTGACTGTTTCAAAAGCTCTTCTTAACGCAGGTTTAGACCCTAAAATTTACGCTAATAGAATTGTTGGAAGTTCAGCGGAAGAAATTGAAGCAGACGTACAAGCCTTCAAAGATATTTTAGACGGTACGATCAAAAATCGCACAGATGAGAAAATCAAAGAAGTGCTAAACGTCAAGACTCCAGTTGGTGGCAGCAATGCTACTCCTCTCACAGAAGCTGAAATCGAAAAGTTACCTACTTATCAAGAGAGACAGAAAGCTCGAAGACAAGCAGGACTAATTAAATAAAGGATATTAAATGTATAACGAATTTATTCCACAAAAATGGACTGACGGTATTCTCGAAAACCTTGACAATGCAACAGTCTTCAAGCCCCTCTGCTCAACAGCGTACGAGGGTCTTATTCAGGGCTCTGGCTCAAGTGTCAAGATGCTTGAGGTTGGTGATGCAACTACCAAAAAGTATACAGGCACAGTAAACTATGAGAAGCTAAAAGACGCATCAAAAGTTATGAAAATCGACCAAAAGTACTACACTGCTCTTGACATTGACGACATTAACAAAACACAGTCAAACGTTGACTTGCTCTCAAAGTCTACAAACAGAATGGGCGTATCAATGGCTCAGAACCTTGATACTTCTATTGCAGGATTGTACGGCGACGCAGGCATTACCTTTGGCACAACTGCAAGCCCTACTTCTCTCACATCAAGCAATATCGTTGAATTCTTTACGAATGTTGCTACTAAGATGGACGAGAACAACGTAGCTTCAACGGGTCGTGTCGCAGTTATTCCACCATGGTTGTATCAAAAGCTAGTGCTTGCCGGTATCTTCCAAGACACCGACAACAGCGCTATTCTTTCTAACGGACAAGTTGGCGAACGTCTCGGATTCACACTGTATAAGAGTAACAACATTTCTCACAGTGATTCTGACTGGTACGCTCCAATGTTCTTCATTAAAGATATGACAATTGGATTCGCCGGGCAGATTGATAAAACAGAAGCAGGTAGACACGAAGGTGCATTCTCTGACTATATCAGAGCCCTCAATGTTTACGGTCGTAAAGTAATTTACCCTCAGACACTATGTACTTCATACGTAGTTCCGGGTAGCGAGGTATAATAATGGCTAGAACTTTAATCACATTAAACGAACTTGACTACAATACAGCGAGCACAGTTACAGCAACAGACGTTGATATTACTAACTCTCACTATATCGACTTAAACGACGCAGACGCTCAGAACTTGGCACTTGTTTTCCATGGCTCTACTGCTGATATGGCAGTGACTATCAAAGCGGGTACTTTCTCAGACGCTACGCTCGGCGACCTTGAATTTACGGTAGGTGATGGAGACATTACAGCCGTGAATATTGAGTCCGCACGTTTTAAAGACGCAGATGGCTACGTTTTGATTGATGTTAGTGGTGCAACTGCTGACGGTACAATCGAAGCAATCGTATTGCCTTAATCTTTTAGCTCCCTCTTCGGAGGGGGCAAGGATATACTTATGTATAACGAAATGGAGATTGTTAAAGTATGAACTTAATCACAACAGATATGTGCAAGGCAATGCTAGGCGTTAATAGTACAGACTATGACGATTTAATTACACTTTATCTTCCTATTGTTTCAGCTGATGTGCGACGTATTCTTAACAACCAATTTAATGAAAAAACGTATTGTGATGTAACAGAAGGTAGTGACGTAATTGAGAACATTTACGACGAGAACGCTCTGAGTGGGTACGTGAGCGAATTAAGCTTTTTTGAGAACCATATCAGCAGAGATATCGGACTTAACAACGGTATTGAAATCGGCAGAGTGTTACAGAGTGACGCGCTCGAAGACGGAACGTATATTACTGCTTATGACGAAGAGTACGCACAAGTAACTATCTCACAGCCTGCGATTGGTAATGCTGACTATGTACGCACTGGCGTGACTATCTCAATGTATCCGACTATCGCAAAAATGATAATGTATAAGATATCTCAAACTAATACAAAAGTAAGTGAGCAGATAGCAAGTAAGACAATGAGCGTAGTGAGTGTATCGTATGATACTAACATCAATAAGCGATGGAATTATCCTCAGCAGTTAATTAATGACCTAGGCGCTCCACTCCAGAAGGTAGGTATATAATGCTACTAGACGAATTTGACGAATTTCCACAGCAACCTATTAATATTTACTCAAAGTCAACTGGATACGACGAGCTAACAGGCGAGATGACAGAAGGCTACACACTCGAAGAAAATAAAGACGTATGGATATTCCAACAGAGTGCGGGCAAGAACTTATTTACTGACCAAATCCTCGAGAGCATTGAGCTTATTCTTGTCACTGAAACCGACATTGATGATACTCAATTAGTCGAGTTTGACGGTAATTTTTACGGACTTGTTCACGCTAATAATGTACTACTTTCCGACGAGGTTACTACAATCGGACTATCTAAGGTTGACCAACCTACACTACTTGATGACGTGTCTATCGTATCGGAGCTTTTACAGCCTTCAATCGTAGGCACTTTATGAGTAGCATAACACGCACGAAAGCGACTAACACGACGATAGTAATCAAGAAAGCTACTGAGCAAATGATGCTTGAAAAAGCTATCAAAGCAGTAGCACAGGCAAAGGCCTTGGCGCCAGTAGATTATGGACAGTTACGTAACTCATTGAGCGTCGCAACTATAGACAGTAATTATATGCTTAATGACTCCGAAGGCGAGAAGGCTGACGCTATCAACACAGAAGGATTGAAAGAGGGCGAGTATTATATCGGCTCAAACAGTGACCACACAATTTTCCAAGAGTACGGTACTATTTATCAGCCTGCACAACCTTTCTTGCGTCCTGCAGTTGAGCTTGAGATAAAGCACAAGAGCGCACTAGCTACACAAGTAAAGTATAGCCGTAAGTTAATGAAAGCAGAGCTGAAATATAGAAAGATAAAGAGGGCTTTAAGTGGATAGACTAGCAGATAAAAAAATATTACTTAGCTTACTCAATGTAGACGCAATAACGGACTATCTTGATACCTTTCAAGCGGGAAGTTCTTACTATCCTGCTATCTTTGCAAAGAGCGTCATACCGACAGAGTATCAAGAGCTTAAATGCTTACAGATATATAGAGTGTCAGTGTACGCAACGCAAGAGTTACAGCCAATCACTTATACAATCAACTGCCGTGACAACACAGAGAGCGGGAGCGAGGAGTTAGCGGAAATCGTGTATAACGAGATTAATCGTAAAATTACATCAACATATAGTATACAGTGTCGTGTGGCACAATGCATATACGAAGATGATAATCACTATAACACGCCAATTGACGTGACAATTAATAACAAGGAGCATTAATAAATGTCAAGACAAACAAGTGAACCAACAGTACTGGTATTCCCTGACGGTTTTAGAATGAGTATTTCAACAGATAACGGCACTACTTTTGAGGACGTAGGAGTCCTTTCAAGTGGAGGAGATTTAGTGTACAACTGGGATGAGTTCCGAGTAGATGCAGGTAACTATCGTGCGCTAGTAGATAAGTATATCAATCCTACAATCGCACTAAGTCCGAGTGAAATTTTAGACTTTGACCCTGCTAATATCGCACGTATCTTTCCGGGCTTTATGAAAACGGGAACAGCTACAACACCAACCACAGGAACAACCGCGGAATTTGCAGGCACTGAACGATATGGCACTCTAACACGCTGTATCATCAAGCTGTCACACTACACAGTTAACGCGAGCCAAGGCACCGAGACAGACACTGATATTGATTGGGAGATTACATTGCATAACGCCAGGGTAGACGCAGGCGCAACTATGAGCTTAAAGGGAGCAGATGGCACAGACCTTTCTACTCTCTCAGCTAGCTTTACGAGCGAACCCGACCCAGAAGAAATGTCCAGTTTCTTCTCATATTTCCACGCATAATATAAAGGGGGCGCAAAGCCCCTATTTTAAGGAGCAATAATAATGAAATTAGGTACAAATAGAAAAATCCAACTGATAGAAGTAGGCGATAAGACTTTCAAAATTGCTATCTTTCCTATTCTTGCAGATTATAAAATGGTAGAAAGCAGCACACGTGAAAGCGAGTTTAACAAAACCGAACACACGACTGAAGAAGTCATAAAAGAAAATGAAGCACAATACAATTTGCGCTTTGAAATTATTGAAGCAATCCTGCAAGCGAATGGATACGAATACGATCAAAATTTTTGGCTTACTCATTGCGACAGCTTAGCTCTTAGTGAGTTTATTGTTTTAAGTAAAGCAAAAGACAGTTTACCTTCTAAAAAAAAAGTGGAAAAAGTAGGAGCTTAAAAGAGCTAGACTTCGAGCGCCTTTACTGGGCGTTAAAAGCAAAAGGAATTGTACAGAACAAAGAGGAATTTTGGTTACAGATGGACACTAAAGACATCTCAGAAGCAGGCGCTTTTATCGAGTCAAGCGTGTGGGAGAAGTACATTCTAAAAGATGACGGTAAAATAAAAATCAAGGCAAGGAACTTAGCAAAATGACATTAATTGACCAACTAGTTTATAAATTAACCGCAGATACGAGCAACTTTGACAAAGGTGTTGAAACATCAGAAACAAAAGTAACAAAATTTTCCTCCATTGCAACAAAAAGCGCTTACAACTCTTTCAGTTAGTGGAATTCTTTTAGCTACTAAAAAGATGATAAGTCTTGCTTCCGAAAGTGCAAGCATGCTCGATACTGTTGATAAGATGTCTCAAAAAATTGGGATATCACGTGAAGCGTATCAAGAGTGGGATTATATCTTATCTCAAAGTGGCGCTGATGTAAGTGGCTTACAGACTTCTATAAAGACTTTATCTACTGCCGCAAGCGAAGCAAAAGACGGTACGGCAGAGTATAAGGACGAATTTGACCGCTTAGGTGTCTCTGTAGTGGACACAGACGGAAATCTTAAGGACTCTGAAACCTTATTTAATGAAGTTTTTGACGCCCTCTCAGATATGACTGACCAAACTCAACGCACAGCAACGGCAAGTAAATTGCTCGGGAAAAGTGCAACGGAGCTTGCCCCCGCAATGAACAGCGGTTCAGATGCTATCGAGGATATGAGAGACTCTGCTCATGATTTAGGGCTTGTGATGAGTGACGAAGCAGTTAACGCGGGCGTCTCATACGCTGATGCTCTTGACCAGTTAGAGCGTCAAATGAAATCGCTCAAAACAAGAGCTCTATTGCCTTTAATCTCTACAATAAACTCTGTTGCATCTGCCATCACGGGACAAGAAAACGAGTCAGACACACTCAACTCAACATCTGCAAAGCTCGAAACAGCTTTTGAAGACCTTAAAACAGCAAACGATAACTACAATAAAGTAATTACAGAGAGTGCAGACCAGACAGACATACTTACACAAGCTATGATAGCTCAAGCGAGTGCATCAAGACAGCTTGCGCTCTCTGAACTAGCTAAGTCGTATAGAGATATTGGCACAGAAATGGAAGAGTCAAAAGCAAAGCTCGAAAGCTTGCAGACTGCATATAATAAATCAGAAACAGAAGCAGAAAAATATGCAAACTCTATCGGAAAAACTGTAGACGAACTCGCATCAATGAGCCGTGAAGATATCTTAAGCGCTTTTAATGATGCAGACAGTCTAAACGGTGGCCTATTTGAATTTTTATCTTAATAAAATGAAATATACTGCTACTAAAATGAACGAATATAGTGCAACTATAAACAAGGACAGTGCTACAACATCACAGTTTATCGGCGAGCTAACTCAAGCATATCTAGACGACGCAGAAGGCACTGACACACTACTAAAAGCTTATCCAGAACTTAAACAAGCCGTACTTGATAACGTCGACGCTTATCAAAAACAACAAGAAGCAATTCAAAGTAATATTGATTTTGCAAATTACATATGCCAGTGCTTTAAAAAAAGGCGTATCTGAAGATGTTGCAACGTCGTATATTGCAATTGCTAATGCAATGCTCGAAAACTCAAAGAGTTCAGAAGAGTCGGCAGTGTGGACGAAAGTTCTTTCAGACGCTCAAAAAGTACTTGATAGTGAGACAGCAAAAGCGACAGCAAGCGCAGAAGAGCAGGCAGAAGCAGAAAAAAAAGAAAAAAACTGTATACGATACTCTTTCAAGTTCTCTCTCTGTGATTGAGGGTAAAGAGAAAGCTCTCGGAGACTCTTACGACAGCTCGAGCGATAAAGCAAATGCTTATCTCACAGCCATAAACAGCCTTTTAACTGCAGGAATTGACCCAACTAACGAGAGTATAGTCGAGTGGGCAAAGAATTACAAAGACCTTACAGGAAAGACCGCAGACCTCACGACAACAACAAGCACTTTCACGTCGTCTCTCACAACAACAACAAGTAATATTGATTTATATAGACAATCAATTATTGATTTGTTTAGTAATCTTAATAATATCATGGCTCTTGAAAAAGAGTATGGCAATCAGTACGACGCTAATAGTGAGCGTATTAAAGCATATAAAAGCACTATTGATACGCTTATAAGTGCGGGTTTTGATAAACAAGGTTCAAGAATACAAGACCTTATTTCGAGGATTAAAGAGCTAGGCGGAACATACGAAGAGACAGAAGAGATAACTGGAACTTTTAAGGCTAGTGTTACCGACACGACAAGCGATATAGATGACTATAGACAAACAATTATTGACTTATACTCAAGTCTCAACGATATCATGGCTCTTGAAAAAGAGCACGGAGAGGGTTACGACTCTAACCGCGCAAAAATAAGCGCTTATCTTGACGCTATCGACGAGCTAAAAGACGAAGGATTCACCGAACAAAGCGCAGAAATACAAGCGCTTATCCAAGACCTTAAAGACCTCGGATATAACTATGAGGACTCAGCAAAAAAAGCGACAATATCATGGACAGATGCAAGTGATACTATTAGCTCAGTATGGTCAAGCATAAACGACGCTATAGCATCAACTAATGACGCTACACTTGAAGCTTATCAAGAAGAACTTGACGCGAATTACGACAAAGCAGAAGCAGAAGGCGCAACAGACGACGAGCTTACAGCGTTGGAAACTTCTAATGACGAATTATACGACGCAAAGGAAGAAGAACTAGCAGAAGAAGAAGCGGAAAGAACAAAAGCACTCGGACTTTTTAACGTTGCTGTGTCCACAGCCGAGGGTATCATGAAAGTATGGGCAGGCGCAGGCGGGTTTTATACCAAGCTTGCTGAGTCGGCTTTCGTAGGCGCTGAGGGTATTGCACAAGCGGCGGCAGTTAATGCGGCATCATATTCCTATAAAGTCGGTACTTTTGACTTGCCTAGCGACCGTAACGCAGACCTTCATAAAGGTGAGACAGTCCTTACCGCAGGCATCACGCAGGAAGCAAAAGATAGCGGGGTAGCAATCACGCCTATCGGTAGCGGTAGTAGTAGCGGTTCAAGCAACGCAACATTTATTGTACAAATGGATAGCACAGCAGTAGCAAAAGCAGTGGTAAAAAACATTAATGCAGGCACGGCGGGTACTATATCTAAGCGTGTAGTAAAATAAGCAAAAAATGAGGTATAATTAACGTATGAGAATAGCATATGACAACTTAATAAAAACGGCTACTTGCTCGGCAACGAACGAGAATGCTAACTATCCTATAGAAAACATTTATAGCGCATGGAGAAAGCAGGTTTTTAAGTCGACTAGCAGAACTAGCACGATTACGATCAATTTTTCCGAAGCGTCCACGCTCACGTGTATAGCCTTATCATATCATAATTTGGATTTATGCACTATTTCAGTTATAAATAGCGAGGGCACCACGCTCGGCGAGTTAACTCTTGATACTGACTATGAGACAACATCAGCCTACTGTGATTATAGCGACGTTTTATCTCTCGAGATATACGCACACTCTTATGACGATATTTTGCAAATAGGTGTACTCTTTGGGGGTGACAGCATCTACACAACAGCGGAGAGCGACCAAGAGATACCGCTTACTTCAAGCGATAGCCCAGTATTTTCAAACGACTATCAAGTAGCAGGTAGAAAAGGTAGTACCGTTCGCACAGCTGAAATTACTATCCCTCTCTTAACGTACACAGAACGAAAAGAGATTGAAGAATGTTACAAAGAATGCGGGCTAACAACACCGTTCTTTCTTGACTTGTGGGATAGCTCACATGACAGTTTTGAGCCACTTTATTGCGTCTTTACCGACGACTTAACGGTGACTCATTATCACAAATATGACGAAATTACAATGACAATACAAGAGGTAAATTAATGGCAATAGTTAAAGTAGCAACTTACGAAAGTGCACCAACGACGATAGCAGATTATCAAGCACAGAACGCACACTTGCAAGCGTTTATCAACCAGTTTAACTCACAACAAAATGCAATTCAAAGTGACGGAACGATTGCTATGGGTAGTTATATCCAGTTTGGTGGTTCGCTCTATCAGGTGCAAGACGAGGATTATACAATAACAGGCTCAGCTCCTGCAAGTGGAGCAACTGCATATGTGAGAGTGCAGACTGACGATGATACGCTCGAAGCGTCGTGGGAATATACAATTACATCTTACGTGTGGAATACAACATATAATTATTTTTATTTATCTCCATACGCTCTCTTGCCATATCGTGTGGGATATGACGGCTCAGCTTATTATGTCCACCCTTACACACCATGGACTAATCAAAAAACAAGTACAACAAGTGATGTGACATTTGGTAATTTGAGTGTAACGGGAGCTATTACTAGTGATGGAAATATTACTAGTGGTGGAGCAGTTATTCGAACAGTCTCAGCGGGTGACTATCAAAAGCAAAGCCTTACATCTAGCACGCAGAGCGGTGAGGACACTTATCAAGATGCAGGTATTACTATTAGAGTGCCATCAAATATAAAAGGCGTTATTAGATTAAAAATCAACTTAAACTTTTCAGCAGGAGTAAGTGGTACAACTCAGACGTACACACGCACGTATAAAAATGGAGCACTTTTGTATACAGATAATTTTGCAGACGATAATATATACACATCAACAATTAATTTTACTCATGATATTACTGTGTCAGCAGGCGACTATTTTACATTTACAACATATAGCGATGAAACAAACACACGTCAATTAACAGCAAGCAGTAATATTGCAGAATATTTGTGGTAAAGGAGCGCACATGTTTTATATAGTTGAAATCGGCGAGATGCTCGTGTACTGGGGCTCTTTCGTCCCTATACGCGGGTATATCTACAAAACTCAAGTTACTAACGACGCTATCGCAAGCTATTGGACTGACACCTTCGGAGCAGACGGCACTTACAACGAGACTAAACTAGACATCTCTACAGTCATTTTTAACTTAAATGATAGTTTAATAAAGACAGACAACTTAACCGATTTATACGCTCAAAACCACTCGTTTTATTTTGACTACGACGCTCAAGAGCTATATATACACGTCTATCCCACAAAGTCACCTTATGACGGCTCGGTTACTCAACTCGGCAAAAAAACGGGGTACAGCGATTGTACGCTTGAGTATTTTAACAACAGAGAATATCTACCTCTTGTACAGTCTATTCCGACAATCGAACAGACAGCCGACCCACTAGAATATTCTATCATAGCTTTTGCAAGTGGCTCTGTGGTGCTGTCTAATCGTGTTATAAACGGCAAATATGTGTTTAACGCACACGAGAATTTAAGAGGTAATGACGTAGAGATTTTAAGAGGAGAAGACGGAGACGACTACGACGACCTCGTGACGATTTTTAGCGGGTACGTGAGCGATACAGTCACTACAACAGACACCGAGACTGTTACACTCGGAGACAACAGGGAGCGTATGGAAGTTGACTATCCTATCGCTGTTTTTAGCACGGACACAAATGACGACTTGCTCAGTGATACAGATAGCGAGCTTATTCCAGATGGCTACGGCAACGTGATACAAGCGCCCGCTTATCCTATCTCTTATACTAGCACGACAGTGACTTTCCAGTGGGCTACAGTAGCTACATCTATCGCGCAAGTATACACGTATAGCGACGATACCGGGCTTGTCGAAGTGTCACACGATTCATTCAGTACAGACGGCACATTTACACTCTTGAACGCTGACGCTTACGTTGATGGAGATACAGGCAACTCACTACTTGACGTGTACGTTACTGGACGCATGAGAGACTTTGACAATCCCGCCGACATTATAGCAGACCTCAACCTAAACGTACTAGGAATTGAGTACAATACAAGTAATTACGATACGACAGAGTGGGAGAGCGAAAAAGCTTACTTAGCTGATGTTGCGTTATATATGGACGACAGTAAAGAGCTATACGAGTGGGTGGAGGATTTGCAAGGCGGGTCAAATTACGGATTTCGCTATGAGAACACGGACAAGCGTACAATTATCCGAGACGACCCGAGCCGTGACACTGTAACTTTCAGCGACGGAACGGACACAATAGAGCCACTTGACATCTATAACAAGGATATCTCAATTGATCAAAACGCCGACTTGTACGCAAGCTCTGTTATCGTTAAGTACGGCTACAATATCCGCACGGAGACGTATCAGCAAGTTACAAACTCCGACTACTATGACGACGTTATAGCAAAATTTCAAGTCGAAAGTATTGACACATATGAGAGCCTTTTGACGTCACAAACAGACGCAGAGGAGAAAGCGTTAAGGATTGCTTTTGATGAGAGTACAATACGCCCTATTGTTGAGCTGACACTAACAGCGAGCAAATGGACAAATCCACGCATATATGATATGATAAATGCAAGAGTTAACGTACTTACCGACGAGACGCCCGAGACTGTGACGCACACAAGCGTGGTCGGAGAGAGCGAAGTATTAGTCGGAGAGGGCGAAGTGCTTGCAGGCTCAATCACAGAGACTAGCAGACTAACTCACGGAAATGAGATTGA
>FUIF01015209.1_pt1 | contig 13626 bp, 23 predicted proteins | sample 1003461 | NCBI WGS metagenome assembly FUIF01 (sample SAMEA80401918, study PRJEB19352) | marine metagenome | reverse complement strand
TTTTCTTTGACAACAAAAAAATTTAATATTGTAGAAAACAAATCATAGTAGTCAGAGTTTACTCCATTGTCATTATACAATGTATGAGTAAAAGCAAATGTTTCAGTTATGTTTGGATTGTTAAATTTTTTGTTTGCATCTTTATGAATTATATTACTTACATAAAACCATGCAAAATCATCACTACTTAATGTTTCTATAAATCTATTTTGAATAGATGTAGGTACAAAATTATCTAAAATTTTTATCATGGTTTGTAACCTGTTATATTGTACGGGTATCCAAGGTGTGGTCTATTATCAAATAGATTTTTATCCCAACCTTTAGTTGCTTTATTATTGTAATGTAAAAACACTTGCCCACACATATAACCTTTAAAAGGTTTTCTCCAATGAGGTAATTCAATTCCTCTATATATAAGTAAATCTCCTGGTTTCATTTTAACTTCTACTTCTTTTCCATTTACATCTTCTAAATATATAGGCCACATGTCTCCTCCTAAATTTAAAGTAGCAGATATTTCACAGCTAAATCTATCTTTATGTTTTTTAATTCATCTCCATTCTTATATAATCTTGTATATGTATATGTAGGAGCTAACTTTAATTTTGTTTTTTTCTCAAGTTTATTATGTATAAGCATTAATAAAGTTTCCATGGCAATATCAGAATAACATGAATACGTTTGTGGAGCTTGTGCATCTCCATCTGATCCTAATAATCTAGCATCTATACCTAAATTTTTAAAGAGTAAAAAGTTTGTTTTTTCATTCTTAAATAATTAAAAATAAAGTCAGCAAGTTCTTTACTAATCATATTTCTACAAACTTGATATTTATTATTACTAAACATATGAAGGTCCTAACGCCCAATTAACTAAACTGTATCTTTTGCCTTTTTTCACAGGAGTAACTCTATGCCAAACAAAAGAAGGAAAAACTATAACACTTCCTTGTTTTAACATTTTGCCTTTTTCTAATGTTACTTTTGTATCGTCAATAGTTCCGTCACATAATTTGTTTGTGTATCCTATTTCAAAATCTCCACCTTCATATGATTGAGGATCATTTAGTAATACGCTACAAGAAATTTTTCTTATCTTATTATTATATTGTGGATACACATGATTGACATAAGGTTCGTCCCACTGATCTGTATGCCAATTATAATATTGTTTTGACTTATACTCTGTAAATTGAATATTTTCATTCCAGTCTATATTGAAGTTCCAACCTGCATTTTTATTAGCTAAGTTTACATAATGATTTATTTTTTCATATATTGTTGGGTCTTTAATCCACCTAACATCAGAGTTCCTGGTTTTAAGGTTTAGTTCTGTTTTATTATCTTCTCCTCCAATTGTAGCTTTTTTGGTTTTAATTTTCTATTATTTTTAATAATTAAATTGTCATTAATTTTTATCAAATGCATTTGTAAAAAACCAACATTATGTTTTAGATTCATTTTGAATATAACCTTTCTATGTCAGCAAAATATAAATAATCTATATCTGATCTTTTAAAAATGTCTATAGCATCTTCTGGACTTTCAACTAAAGAATCTCCTGCTAAATTAAAAGATGTATTCATTAGTATAGGAACTCCAGTTTTTTCATTAAATAGTTTTAATATTTTGTAAAGTATTGGATTTTGTTTTTCATTAACTGTCTGTATTCTACATGTATTATCAACATGTATGACCGCAGGTATTTTATCTTTGACTTTTTCTTTAGCTTCGACAGCATATAGCATGTAAGGAGAATTATGTAGTCCTGCCATATCAAACCAATTACCTGCTTCTTCTTCTAAAATACACGCACCAAAGGGTCTAAACCATTCTCTTTTTTAACTTTGTTCATAATATCTTTTCCGTCTTTGATCCTTGGATCTAGTAGCAAAGATCTATTTCCTAAAGCTCTAGGACCTGCTTCCGCTCTACCTTGATATAAACCAACAATTTTTTGATTGGTTAAATGTTCAACAACATCCTCTACTTTATCATTCCTTTTTCAATTTTGTATTCAGGTTTTGGACCTAAGTAAACAGTATCCCAATTATTACTAATTCCACATTTTTGACTATAAACTATAGCGGCTCCTATGCTATTACCTTCGTCACCACACAATGGATCGATGTAAAGATTAATGTCACTAGGTAAAGATTTTTTAAGTCTATAATTAAAAACTACATTTAATCCACAGCCACCTGTTATAATTATATTTCTATGATTAGTTATACATTTATTTATTGATTCAACTATTTGTTTTTCAAAATTTTATTTGAGCTTCGTACGCTAAATCATAATGGATTTGTTTAAAACCTATTTTTTTGTGATAAAAAAATTTCAGGATATTTTTCAGTGTTTAATGCAAAATTAATATTTCTACTGTATTTATCTTTGTAAAAAAATAAATCGTCGTCTGATAAAATTTTTTCTAAATCCTTATTAGGTTTTCCATAAGATTGAAGTCCCATTAATTTTCCTTCATCATTTACCTCAAACCCTAAGTGCTTTGTAATTCTGCTATAAAAAGCTCCAGCAGAAGGTCTATGGTCTACATCAAATTTTGTTCCATCATCAACAGAAACAACTCTAGATTTAAAATCAAAACCATATACTTCATGTGGTTTTACCTTTGCATTATGACCAAGTCTGGTTGTCACTAGTTTTTTATATTTAGTGAAGAAAAGAACTCTATTTTCTCTTGGATAAAAAGCACAATCATAAACTGAAATTGTTTCAAAAGCTTGTTCTCCATTATCTAAAATGTAGTTAGAACCTCTTCCATCTGCTACCACTACTAAAGCCTTTTGCATTTTTGATGCAAAAAAAGCTCTGACTGCATGAGTGTAATGATGAGATTTATAGTAATGGAACGCATCATCATATACAGAATTTATTAAACCTATTTTTTTCATGTATCCATAAATAGGATGTGCATCAAAAGTATTATATCCAGTAGCAATTACTTTATCTATTTTTATATTTAAATCTTTAATTTGATTTAATATGTAATACGGAAAATATCCGTCATTTTTTATTCGAGACAATCTCTCTTCTTGATTATAGTAAACTAACTCACCATTACAGAATAAAGCAGCTGATGAATTATGGTTTTTTGTAATCCTAAAATATTCATATTTTTAATTCTGTTAAAGTTTCACTAGAACCAAAGTCTCCTTTTGCAAAAACATTAAATGCTAAGCTTATTCTTTTACCATATGTTTCTTTAATGTTTCCAACTTCATGCATTAAAGAAGAAGGAAATAAAATAAGTTTATTTGTTTCAACTGGAATCCACCATGTGTCTGAATTATACTTATGAAATTGCTTGGGATATATTTTAATTTGTTCAAATATATTTTTTTTAAATAAATATAATCTAAATTTGGATCTGCGTTTATATAGTAAACTCCAGATATAATAGAATTAGGATGAAAATGTGGATAATGTGTTTGTGTTTCACCTGTGTAATTTTAACCAAGATTGAGTTATATAAAATTCTATATTGGTAGAAGGTTTTAATATTTCATCAACATATTGTTGAACAAAAGAATTAATTTCCTTTTTTAAGTTTTTAAAAAACTTTTCTTCTAATACATAAGTATTTTTATTTTTTGATTTTTTTTCAAGTTTATGCACGTTATCTAAAACAGATTTAGACAAAGGTTCTAAATATTTTTCACAAACTGGAATTGGAAACAAATCTATTACGTTCATACTTTATGAGAACGTATATATTATATTTATTGAAAAAGTAAATACTAACTAGCAACCCAAGAATTTGTGCTTGTATCCCAATGATAATCAACCATTGGATCAGCTAATATATCTTGGCTCTCCCATCTATAATCATCTTCATTCCAAGTAGGAAATCTAAGTATACTTGTGTTTTCGCTAAGAATTAATGTTGAAGTATCAGGTCTTGTTACTGGACATTGCCAATCATCGTTAGAGTCTAAAGTCCAAGAAGAGTATGGCTGAGGTCTAATAAATTTATCTTTAGCAGCATCGTATGTATCACCTACACCTGCATTTTGTTTTCTAAACGAACCTGAAGCTGAACATTGTTTCCAAGTTCCTCCTTTAAATAAATTTTGACAATATGTTTCACCATCAACATGTTTATCATTTTCACCTAAAGGTCCATCTGCTGTAGGCACATCATCACCTATTCTAACAGTTTGAATCACTACATTGTTTTCATCTAATTTTGCGAAACTTGCCATTATTCTACCGTAAGTGTCCCAGACACTGTGAATGTTGCTAATTTACTTCCATCTGGATGTGTTCCAGTTGTATTAGTTCCTGGAGCAACGCTTAATGTTGAATCTGAAGGTGCTTTAATAATTACAATACCTGATCCACCAGCACCATTAGAAGGGGAACCATCGACTCCGCCTCCGCCGCCTCCGCCGCCTAGGCCATTTGTACCAGCTCCACCAGCAGCGTATCTAGAGCCACCATTACCGCCACCTCCTGCACCGCCAGGGCCACCGCCAGGTGAAGGAATATATCCACCACCTCCGCCACCGCCAGCGTAAGTCGTAGCTGATCCTGATAAAGAGCTTGGTTTTCCAGCTCCTCCAGTACCACCACTAGGGTTACCAGTTGAAGTTCCTGCAGCGTTTGCTCCACCACCTCCGCCATTTCCAGATGGAGCTCCATCATTTCCTTGACTAGGAGTAACAGGAGGTGTGTTACCACTTCCATTACCTGCACCTCCGCTTCCGCCATCTTTTTCTGAACCTGGGCCATTACCGCCACCACCACCTGTTGAAGTGATTGTGCTAAAAATTGAATCTCCACCTCTTGGACAATTAGTAAATGCTGCTACAGGACCTGATCCCGTACCAATTGTAATTGTATGATCTCCGCCTTCAAGTGCTATAACAGAAGAATCTGTAGACGTTCTGAATCCGCCACCGCCTCCGCCGCCGCTATTACCGCCGCCGCCTCCGCCGCCGACAACTAAATAATCTACGTCGTAAGAAACACCAGCACTACCAGAACCAAATCCAAGTATTTGATATCCAAACATATTATTACTCCTATCTATTATGCGTCGTTAGCAGCATCCGTAGTGAAGAACAACTTAATACCTAATAATTTAGCGTCTGCTGTTAAAGAATCCTCAGAAACGTCTCTAGTTATTTGAAAAAATACTTGTTCATCTGTACTAGGAGAACCAGCTATAGTTACTGCTCCACTTTCTGCTGTAACGTCTAAATCATTTGCTGTTCCGCTGTGTGCTTTAGCTGTTGGTGCAACTGCTGTTCCAAACGCTGTATTAATACTGTCATTGTCTGCTATTGCAACGCCTGATAAATCCCAAGAAACTGTTCCTGTGTTTGTGGAATCTGCTGTAAAATATGCTTGGAAAGTAACTGTTCCCTCATTCCAAGATTTAGGAAAAGAAACAGCAAATTGTGCGTTTTCATCTGCACTTTGGTCAAAATCTAAAGTTTTTATTTCTGGGCCATTTGATAATTCTACTTGTCCAGCTTCAGCTCCATTAGTTGTGTTAGGGTACATAGCAACTGCTGGGATCCATATAGTTTCTTTACCTGCAATCTTAACTGCAGATGAACCTGATTTTAAAACTCCAGTTCCTTTTGGATTAACATTAATATCTACGTTTGTATCTCCTCCTGTTGCAGAAAGAATAGGACCGTTGCCTGTAGCTGCATTTGTTACAGTAAATTCATTTACTGCTGATGCAGTTGTAGCAAATTTAATTTGTTCTAAATCATTTTCATCGTTAATAGAGTTTCCATTATCAATTAAAATATTATTTCCATTAGCATCTAGATCACCTCCTAATTGTGGTGTTGTATCTTCTACTACGTTTGAAATACCTAGAGGTATTTCTTTGATGTCAGGGTTTGTACCATCGTTAGCTGCAGCAAAAACTATTTTATCACCTTTGTCTGTGGTTGCAAAAGTTACAGTTGAACCTGAACCAGATGTATATTTAAATTGTACAGTGTATGCACCTGTTGTTGAATTTCTTAAAAAGTAAAATGTTTGAGCATCTAAAGGAATAGTTACAATTTGATTTCCTGTAATAGTTCCTGTGAACTCAATCATTCTGTGAGACATTACAGCACCAGTAGCACCATCAGAAACTGTTAATGCAGTAGTTTGAGCTGCACCCGCAATTGATTGTTGTGTAAATCCACCAGCTATTTGTTCAAAAATTTGTAAGTTAGTATTTGTTTTTGTACCCCACGTACCAGCGTTTTCACCAGTTGCCTGAAGTTCTATACCTAAAGGTGTATATGTTGATGCCATAATTTTTATCTCCTATGCAGCGTCAGTATAACTTGTATTTGATCCTGTTGCAACATCTGTATACGATGAATTTGAACCAGTGTCAACGTCTGAATATGCTTGAATTCCAAAGCCTGCAGCAGTGCCAAATGCAGCTACAGAAGCAGTCATAGATTGACCTGTTAAAGTAGGTGACACATCACTTCTAGTTGAAACAGATCCTATACTAGATGTAGAAGAAACACCAGTTATACCCATTACATCTGCAGGTGATAATGCTCCTTGAGATGCAGTTGCTGATTGACCTGTTAAATCTACAATAGGGTTTGTAGTTATGTTTGGACTACCTTGAGATACTGTTGCACTTACACCAGTTAATCCCATTACATCTGCTGGAGCTATAGATCCAACACTAGATGTAGCTGATTGACCTGTTAGACCCATTACATCAGCAGGTGATAATGATCCTTGTGATGCAGTTGCTGATTGACCTGTTAAACTAAATGAAACATTACCAATTACTGTAGGATCACCAAGAGTTGTTGTTGCTCCTTGTCCTGTAACACCCATGACGTCTGCAGGACTTATTGATCCAACAGAAGATGTAATTTCAATACCTGTTAATTCTGCAACAGCATCATTTGCTTGACCCCAGGCTTCTTCGCCCCAACTTTCTCTTCCCCAACCTACTTCATTGTAAGCTTCTAAAGTTCCAACATTTATTGATAAAGAAAGACCTGTTAATTCTACAGAGTTGTCTGTAACTTCTCCCCATTCACCAGCGTTCCAAGTACGACCACCCCATCCTTGTTCAGGGAAAGCTGTTACTGTTCCAATGTCTGCTGATAAAGAAAAACCTGTAAGGTTTATAGTTTCATCTTGAAGATTTCCCCAAGCACCATCATTAAAAGATTTAGCACCCCAACCTGCAGTTATTTGTTCTGCTGAGCCCCAGTATTCAGAGCCCCAGTTTAGATTACCCCATCCCGACATGGGTAACCGCCTATGCTATTCTTATGATCGCGTTTGAAGCGTCTGCTGTTGGAAATTGAATTGTGAAAGTTCCACTTGTTACAGTTTTGTCTGCACCAAAGTCGATTACACAAACTGCTTGATCACTAGCTGCTGAGTCGTTGAATATTAAACAACCTCTTGCTGTAAAAGATGCAGAAGTAAAACTTGTATCTGCAAAATCACAAACAGCTGTTGATGAATCTAAAGTTGGAGTTACACTTGTTAAAGCATTTCCTTTTGCAGTGTAACCTGTCCCTGAAACTTCATTAGAAGTAGTATACGCAGTTGTACCAGCACCAAGTGAAGCTGAACTTGTATATAAAGCTAAGTTGAAAGTATCACCTGACGATGCAGTGAAATTGTGTACACCTTGTAAAATTTCTTGTTTGAAACTATTACAGATTGCTGATGTTATTGCCATAATTTATTCTCCTACGGGTTAGCTGAAGGTACTGGTATTCGTACAGTTCCGTCTGAATAGTCGTCTCTCTTACGTCTACCAAGTTGTTCTGCAGCAAACTTCTCTAGTTCCTGTTTATACTTATTTTCGTACAGTGTCAACATATCTATTGGACCTTTTAAGAATCCATATGCTTCCACCAAACATGCATATAGTAAGCCATTACCAAAATATTGGCTAATATAAGTCGTTGTATTTGAGCTTGATAGACCATCGGGTATAGTCTCATAGTGAATTTTGAAAGTATATGTAGTATCTGGAGCAGGAGCTACAAATAATCTACCTGATGTAGTGTCCGTTACACCAGTTGCTCCACCAAACATTGCATAATATTTAGGTTGTCCTCTAGCTGCAGTTTCTGTTGATGGAACATATTCTTGTAAATAAGACTCATCTTTCTTTTCTAACCATCTATTATTTCCTGTAGATGCAGATATAGAATCATAAACTTGTACACCTTTTACAAATAAAGTTTTAGCTGGAACATTGATTGTATCTTGACCAGTAACAAAGTTACCAATCTTTTGTTTTTTATATGCATCAATAGGTGCATCTCTTAAAATTCTAAGTTCAGCGTTTTCTATAAACTGATCTGTAATAGTTGAAGTTAATACATTTGTATCTACTTCTGTATAATTAGATATTGCTGTTGTTAATGTTGCGTAAGTAAATCCTGCCATTATGGTGTTAATGTTACCGGTCCTGCCGTTAAGAACATTCCTCCTGCTGTTTCTGTTACTGTAGCATTTGATCCACAATCAAATGTGTAACTATTATTATCTACTTTAGTTATACTAAATCCTGATGAATTTTCAAATATTGTAAATGCTAATCCTCCTGGACTTCCTTCTACATTTCTAAAAACCACTGTATCTGATGTGCTTCTACCATGATTCGGTTCTGTAACTGTAACTGTTGAAGATCCAGAAGTTAAAGAAAAAGGATCTCCAGGTAACATATTTTGTGTAGCTGGCTCAGTTCTTGCAGGTCTTGCATTTTCTAATCCTTGTGGATCTCCTGTAAATCTAGTTGGCTCTAATTGTGGTTGTTTAGCTTCGAATTCTGAAACATGCACCAAGGAACCATTCCATTCTCTTACCATTTCTTTATGTGGAAATGCCATTCCTGATCTATCTGATATTGCTTGTGCATATTTTCCTTTAGATAATTTAGACATTTGGATAATAAGTTTTTGGTGTTATGTAAGAACTAGAAGAAGAACCATCTTCTTGTAGTGCTCTGTTTAATTCATCTTCATATAAAAGTTTCATTTGTTGTGTCATTTGTGGAGCTAAATTTTTGTGATAAATAGAATGCTAAACCTGAACACATACAAGGAACGAATCTATATGGTACGTCTGTTGCGTTTGTATAATCACCTACATCTTGTATTCTTTTTACATAGTAGTAATTAATTGTATTTCCAGCTTCTGAAGAACCTGGAGTTAAGTATAAAGTAATAGTTACCTTATCAATAAATCTTTGAACAAAATATTGTGTAGGTTGACCTGTAGAAGTTTTGTTTGATAAAGCTTGATATGTAGATCTGTTTATTTTTGTTAATGGCGTATCTACACTAGATGAGTTTCTGTAAGCTGCTTCCAATATATCATCAACACCATAAATAGCTGTAGCATCTGATGTGCCATCAGATGTTGATCTAAACATTGTATATTCAGATTTACCACTAACTAATGTTAATGAATTATTTGCAACTTCCCAATAGTGAAGTCCTCTGTTTGCCCATTCTTGGAACATGATATTCAAAGATCTTCTGGCCATTCTTAATTGATTACCAGAAACACCCTGTCTACCAATTCGTTCGTAAGCTTCTTCTATGATTTCATCAATAGAAAAAGTTTTATCAAACGTTGTAGTTCCAGAGGTAGTGTTAGCCATTTAACCTCCTATTTGTCTATAAGCACAGTAGCAGAAATATCAGCTCCAATTGCAGATGTTGTCATTCCACTTTCAAATAACACACCATCCTCTGGAATGTTGAAAGCAAATACATCACCAGCTGGACAGCTTGTTAAAAACTGAGTTACTCCACCTGATTGCAAAGTTATAGATTGAGTAGTTGAACCATCATTTTCTAAAATGATTCCTCTTAATCTAGTTCTTCCTGCAAATACAGATCCAGTTGCTGTTACTCTTACCGCTTTTACGTCACCTTTAGCCATAATTATTTTCCTTATTAAAATTTATGTGGGGCCGAAGCCCCACAAATTATTTATTAGCTCTCTGCGCCGTTGTCTACGACTGTGTATGTGAATACACCAGTTATAGTTCCACCGGTAGCTGCAGATGCACCAACTTTACCTGTTACAGTAGTTGCAGCAGATATACCACCCGCAACGACTAATGCACCATCAGCTCCTTTTAAAGAACCTTTAGTATCACAGTCTACTTCGTTGAAAAAACCATCATCATCTGCAGATGATCCAATATCAACTGTTGGGTTAGTACCACCTGTTGCTCCGCCAATAGTCATGAAAGAAACTGGTACAGCACCTTCTGGTAAAACAAAAGTTTCACCTGAAGATGATGAAGTTCCAATTCTTACATTTGTTGCAGCAGCTGCAGTTGGGTCAAATGAAATAACTTCTGATAAAGTTACAACACTTGGTGTTGCATTTCCTTTTCCAGCACCGCCATTTGATCTAACGATACCTTGGAATGTAGTTGTAGCCATAGTATTATCCTCCTAATTACGTTCACATAGTCTTTAGGCCGTCGCTGTACACGTCTATGTAAACTTATTTGTACAGAGTTATTTTATATACTAGATTTTAGTAGAGTGCAAGAGAGCCTGTAATGTGGAGTGGATTTTTTCCAACGATGTAGCTTTTTTTCTAAGTAGCTACAGAAACTTGTGGAGCAATGGCATCAACTCTATTTCGCAGATGTGCTTCTTTTGCTTCTGTCTTTTTTAATATGTTGAATGATCTTTTTGACTTCGTCATCGATCCTTACCATATTGAGAGTATACTTACCCTCGTTAAGATGCTCTTGCTTCCATTTTAGGTCCAGTGTCTCCTTTTGTTTGTAGAGATCCTGGATGTGCGGTTGCATCGTCATTTATAACCTCCTCATAGGTTATTCTGTTTATCTCGTCGCTATAACTAGCTCCAAGATACTCCCATTTTATACTATTTTCTCCTAGTTTGTCAACTATGGATTGTTCGAGGGAAATAGGATCGTCGTTGGATTCGACTTGGAATTTTGCGTGATGATCGTGTGCCCAAATGTTTACTGTGAATTTTTTCATGGTTTTGCCTTTCTATTTGCTAATTGTGGCGGAACTATGTCCCGCCACAAAAATTAGATATTAAGCACCTGGTGATGCAAAGATACCTCTGAAGTCAGATACTCCAAATGAATATCTTTCTCTAGCTTTGTATCTTACGTTACCAGTATCGAAATCACCTTCCATTGCAGTTTTGATAGGTGATCTTTCGAAGTACTTCATGCCGTTTGGTACATCAGTAATGATGTAGAACGCATCTGTATCAGTTAAAAAGTTATTAACTCTGTAACCTTGTGGGATCATTCCCATAGATACGATTGCATTTACATCGTTATCTGCTGTTCCAACTCTACCTTGAGATTTCATTAATCTCTCAGCTGTGAACTGAAGCTCAGAAGGAATAATCATTTTAACACCTCTTGCAGCAATTTTCAGACCTCTTTCGTCTGTCATTGCAGCGATGTCAATTAATGACTGCTCTAATGATGTTTCGTTCAAGTCTGCTGCTGTAGCTAACGTGTTAGATACAGTTCCAGAAACAGTCGGGTGTGCAGTGTTGAATAAAGTTACACCGTCACCTGAGTTGAAGCTTCCAGATGGTAGACCGTTGATTAACGGATTAACAGCTTTTACTTGTTTTGTGTTCGCCATAGATCTAGCTAATGCTTTAGTATATCTGCTAGCAAGTCTGTCATACAAGTTGTCCTCAATTGCTTCTTCAGTTATTGCAAAAGCAAGAGCTACAGTTTCGTGACTGTATCTCGCAGTGTATGTTTCTTGAGCATTGTCAAAAACAACTCCACTACCTTCTGGCTTAACTTGAGCTTGAGCAAAACCTGATAACATAACTTCTTCTTCAAACGCTCTGTCTGAAGATTCAGTAGCATATATCTCAGCATGCTGATTCTCATAACGTTTATATTCAAGGCCGAATAGTGCATTCAACCCTGGTTCTAGTTCTTTGACTAGTTGTCCTCTTGATATCGCCATAGTTTTATACTCCTATTCTATTAGATACCTACAGTGCCTTTTAAGAAGTGCTCGTTAATCGTAACAACCAAGTTAACGTTAGCAGAACCTGCTTCGTTATTGTCTGGGTCTTTCGATATCGCGTTGATTCTTAATTGCGCCGTAGCTGTTTTCTGATCAGATGTATCAAGTTCAACCTTAGATACATAATCAGGTGATGAACCCGCTGCGTAAACGATGTCGGCGTTTAAACCTACATCAGCTGCTGCAGTCGCGCCATCAGCTTGTATTTCAAACCTTTGATATGGATCATCAGATACAAACCCAACAATATCAGTTGCTGTGTTAGATGCATCTAAGTGATTCGCATAAGTAGGCTTGCTTGTTGAAGCGTCAGTAAAGAAAACTCCTCCAAGTGATCCTAATAATGTATCAGTTGCTGCTGCTACAGTGATTGTTCCAGTTGCTGCCATTTCGACAGGGTCTTGGAAGTAAATCGCTGAAGCTGATGCTGCGATACTATACTCGGATAAACCTTGTGAGTCTCTATTCTGACCAACTTTTCCGATCGGTTTTAAACCGAACGCTGCGTCTTTATTTGCCATAGTTGTGTCCTCCTTATAGACATTTTTAGTTTATCCTTTGATGGTTAAGAATTCTGTTAGGATTTCTTTGAGCCACCGAAGGTTACACGTGACTGTCTATCAATATTGATAGGCATGTCGGGGTGCTGTTCCTTCATGAGATCAGAATCAACCGCTTTAACTTTGTCATCATGCATTTTTGCATAATACTCATTACGCGATTTCGCGATCTCAACCGGTACCCTTGCCAGCACAAGGCCACCAACTCCGATCACTCCCTTGTATTTACCATCTTCAACAACTGGGTAGTCTGAGTCAGGGTATTCATCTGATCTTACTAATTCATATCCAGATCTTAATCGACCTTGAATATTCTTAGAATCATTGAACCCTAATGATTCAGCCCGTAGCCATCTGTGTTGAAATCCTGTTGGCGCAGGGGGTGCATCTAAAGATGACGGTGGAGACCAGACTTTAGGTTTGCTTGTTTTCTCTCTAGTCTGACTCGCACGAGAAGTTCTTTTATCATTATCATTTTCCATATGCTTATACCTCCTTCGTGATTTTTAATTGTTTCGCATATTCTTCAAGTGGCACTCCTAATTTTTTAGCGATTGCTACCTGTGATGAAGTGAGTCTCACAGTGTTTCTGCGACCAGTATTTGTGCTTCGCTTCGCTGAAGCTACTTGTTGCACCGGTTTGGTCGTATTTTCTCCCGTATCAGTATTATTACCGAATTTGTTAGGAAATTCAAGTCTTATTCTTTTATCTATTTCAGAATAATACTCATCACTCTGTGGGTCATAACCTTCGTCTTCTGTCAGCTTTTTATGTAGGTCAAATGCAGTATAAGTCATCGCATTATCTTGACCAAACCAAGAATTTTTAGCTGCCCAAGCTTCTGCTTTTGGGTCTGGCTTTTGTTCTGGCTGAGCTGGCTGTCGATTTAAGTTAAACTCAGGTTCTGGTTTTTTGTTCTTATTGAACTCTTCCTGAGCTGCTTTAGTCTCAGTAAGTTTAGCTTTTTTATAACCAAGTTCAGATATAGCAGTTAAAGCTTCTGATTCTGCTGCTAG
>FUIF01026409.1_pt1 | contig 13649 bp, 24 predicted proteins | sample 1003461 | NCBI WGS metagenome assembly FUIF01 (sample SAMEA80401918, study PRJEB19352) | marine metagenome | reverse complement strand
CCCGGGCTTTGACTTGAGCGGTACTTCGTGACGATCCCAACCGTGAAGCTCGATCTCGCAACCACTCGCGAGCCACTTGGTAACCGCGTCAGTACACTCGTCGGTCATCTTGCGGCGATGACTTGCCAACCCCGAGCGGGCGCAACACTGAACGCCAACGCATCGCCCGTTGCCGATAGCGACGAAGTCGATAAACCCGAAAAGGTCACGACGGCGTCGAGTGTGACTGCACCAAACCTCGGTTGCCCCGGTCAAGTAACCAGCGTCCCGCATCAGTTGCATCGACCACGCCCTCGCCTTGACCGGGCTCTTCTTGCTTGTCATCAGGTAACCCCAAAACGAGAAAAAGCCCCGACGCGACAAGCGTCGGGGCGGCGGCAAGGCGAGCGGGAACCAACCCTGCCACGTTCAACTATACCGAGCGCGGCGTTTCAACGCGAGCCTTTCGTCGCAACTCGGCGAGCAACTCGGCGTGCTGCTCGACCGTGATCTCGCCGTCGTTGAGCCGTCGGGTGTTGGCTCGCACTTGAGTGTACAAGTCGTTGAGGTCGTAAGTAAATCGACCACGCGTTCGCTTCACCTCGACCGACTTGTCGGCAAGCTCGGCGGTCTTGTTGAAGCGATCGCGGTCTTCTTTGATACGTTGAGCCCTTCCCCTGATCACGAGCGGCAAGTGATCAGCCCGGTCGTACTTGCCCCGCACATCGACCTTGCCGTCGAGTATCGAGTCGACGACCACTAACGCGTCAACGTACTCGCACGACGCGATGAGTCGACACCAAGCCTTGAGCGTTGCCACGGGGTCGGCTTGTCGCTCGACGTATTCGGCGTAACTCGGGAACGCCGCAAAGATCGAGCGATACAACGAGCGGGCTTCGTCGCCGGTCATTGGTCACCTCCCAACCACTTCGATACCGTTGAGCCGTTGCCGCCGGGCGCGGGCGTCGCCTCGTCGTCGTACCTTCCTTGATTTAACCAAGTCGTCGGGTGTATCGGCGACCGATCAGTCGGCGACGCGGCGGGCGTTTGCTTGAACGCTTGCATCGCCTCGACGATCAGGTTGACCGCGACGGCTTTGTCGACGCCCCGGTTAAGGGCGACGTCCTTACAAGCCCGAGCGAACGCCTTGTGCGCCGACCGCTTGCCGACCTTGCAATGAACCACCTCCCAAAAGCTATCGAACGCCGCGTCGCTTGACGGCGCGCCGCTCGTCGTTGCTTGTTTAGTTGTATTTGCTTTTGGGTTTGTATCTGTATGGGCTACATCGGCGACGGCTTGCGACTCGTCGGTACGCCTTGCGACTGCTCGCGACTCGGCGATACGCTCGCGATCACGGCGTCGCTTCTCATCACGACTCGCAAGGTCACGATACGATTTGTGATTGACGATAACCCAACCCCACGAACGCCCGGCGTCGAGTCGACTGATGCGTCGCCCGTCCTGATCACTAGACCGAGACTCGGGGTCGGGTGACTCAAGTACCGCGATGCCGTGGTCGACAACGTCGGCAGGTATACCGGTCCTGCGAGTGATTGCGGCGACGGTCATGTCGACGATTCCCTCGGCGTCGCAAAGAATGATCAGTTGTTGAAAAACAACTAACGCCTTCCAGTCGTTAGCAAGCGAGCCGTCGTACATCGACTCGAAAAGTTTACCGTACATTGTCATCTCCTTTTAAGTGAAGCCGCGACGCTCGTCGGCGAGGTACTCGCGGCAGTTGCTTGGTCGCGTACCCGGCGACCGTCACGAACACTAACCCTGATCAAGTTGCTCGTCGAGCCCCTCGTCGTTGTCGTCAACGTCGGTCGAGTGCAACGCCTCGATTCGCTTGGTCAACGACGCCCCGACCTCGGCGCGATCAGCGGCGTCCCTTTCGTTGCTAACCGATCGGTCGGTTCGCCTATCAAAACCGCTGGTCGCGTCGTCGACCTCGATCGCTCGTTGAAGTTGCGACGACTGCGGTATCCATTTTGACGCCCGACGAAAAACCGTTTTCTTTGCCATCTCGTCAAAGTCGGTAACCCACGGTCCCGAGCTTGACGCCCTCGACCGTTGACGGATCGCCTCCACCTCGTCGATCGTCATACGCTCGCGATGAGTCGCGTCGTTGATCATCTCGACAACGCAAAACGCACCGATACGAGCCCCGGGCTCTGCCTTGCGCTCGCTCGGGTTGAGCCACGCCCACGGCGTATGCCGACAGGTCGCGTAGTCGAACGCGTCGCCGTCGTAAACAACCGCCGCGTATATCGACCTGATCCGCTCGCTACGATAGGCGAGGTCGATCAAGCCTTTGTAGTCAATGATCAGCGTGCAACGATCGCCGTACGGTATCAAGTGAGCGTGCCGACCGTTGGGCTCAAGCCCTAGTTCGCTGCAAGTCATTAACGCTTCGACGAAGCTCGACTGGTTACAAGCCGCGAGCTTCGGCGTCTTGTTGATCGCCGTTAACGCTACCCGCACCTGCCGGTCGACCGTCATGTGAGAAGGCAACGCCGCTGCGATTTGCTTACGAGCCGCGTCGGTTGTGATCAGTGATTTAATGTTACTCATGCTTTCCCTTTCTTAACCCGAAGCGTTCGATACGTTGACGCCGCGACCTCGCGGGTGTACGCCTTGCGCTCGGTTTGAAAATAGGTAACCGTTCGACCGCCGGGCAACGAGCCCGAATCGTTGTTACCAAGTTGCTCGATAATTGCGGCTTCAAGCGTCTTGCGCTCGTTGCCTAACTGCTTGACCTTGTGCTTGATCACCTCAAGCCGATCGACTAACTCGTTGACGTCGTCGTCGAGTTGAACCGTCGACTCGTTACGAGGTATCAAGTTCAAAACCCTTTGGCTCGCGTTGACCAGCGGCGGCGGGTTGCCTTGCGTCATGTGGGTGTTCCACCACTCAACGCTTCGGTCGGCGATCAGTTGTTGAGCCTCGCGGTTAGCGTGTACCCGGTACTTGACGATTCCGCGACCGGGAACCAACGCGTACAACATCGCGGTCGAGTGACCGCTGCACATCAGTTGTACCTGTACCTGTATGAAGTACGACGCCGGAACCTGATCGTCAAATACGACGTCGCCCTCGTCGCCCCAACCGATCGGGCGTCCACTCATCAGACCCGCCGTTTTGATTTCAACCGGTTGACCAGTTGCAACGACTCGACCGTCGAGCGTTGCCCGCAGGGGCAACTCGGGGTGTTCAACAACGACGTCGCGATCGAGGTCGCCGAGGTCACGTTCGGCAACGTCAAGCAACGCGGGCTCTAGGTCAACGCCGAGTTGCATCGCGTCGTTCATATCAACCGGCGGTATGATCCCGCGTTTAATAGCCCAAACCTCATACGGCGAGCCGTACGGGTTAACGCCGAGTATCGTCGCGACCTCGCTCGCGCCGAGGTGATGACGCCGAGCGTCGTGCCATTCTTGCGTGTGGTTACTCATAACTGATTTCGCTTTCCTTTTTTGTTGTGATGAAGTCGGCAACGCAACAACGCGTAACCCAACCGAAAACCTCAACGTGGTATTCCAACTCTGCAACCTCGCCGCAACACTCGCAGCGATGGTCGCCCGTTGGCTCATCGTCGGCAGTGATGTCGTTAAGCATCGATCCCTCCCCCTTCCTCGCGATGAAGCTCGACGTCGAGCCTACCGATAGCGTCGGCGAAAGGTCGGTGTAGGTTTTGCAACGCGTAAAGCCAGTCCGTCGGGGCGTACTCGCTCGGCGGCGATGAATCGGCGAGCCCGATCATGTCGATCAGGGTCGAGTTGATACAACGCGACAAGGCGACCAACGCGTCGCCCGGCGGCTCGTCTTTGATCAGGTCACCGATAGCGATCTGCAAGTACATCACCTCCGCGTCGTGGTCTTTGTCGTCAGTCATACGTCGCCCTCCTCGATCAGCAACTTGTAAAGTGAAACCGACCCGGCGATACGCTCGACCATAAAGCCGACCGCTGCCAAAAACAAACCGGGCCGATGCTCGTATCGTCGGTCCATACCGACATGACAACTTGCCGCTTCTCGATCGTCGCCGCTCGCCTAACGTGATCGACCAGCAGGCGACCTATACCACGGTGTCGAGTTGACGGGTGAACCGCAAGCCGCGACACATGAATCAACGAGTGATCGCTTTCGTCGTCGTTGCCGGAATAGTGAAAGCCCCGTCTATACATGACGAAGCCGAGAAGTTGGTCGTCAAGCCACGCGCCGACGGTGTCGTTTTGGTCAAGCAAGTGATCGACGATTCCACGCGTCACGCACTCGTCGAAGCTCAACTGGTCAATCTCGACAACTTGGTCGAGGTCGTCGTGCGTGACGCGGTGTAACTTAACGCTTTCAAGAGTTGCCACGGTCGCCCCCTTCTCGTTGTTGGTTGTAAGCGATCGCCATGCGATCAGCGTCGACCCGAGTCATCAGCCGCTGCCGCTTGGTCAAGTACGACCAACTGAACCCGAGTTGATCAGATACGCGACCGACGTGCGTAACGCTGATGCCTAACTCGGCGGCGACGATTTGCGGCGTAACGAAAGGCTCGATAGCTTCGGCCTCGCTTGGTTGTTGCTTGTTCATACTCATACCTCGTCTAGAAAAAGAAAATCGTTGACCTCGTCAAAGTGATCATTCAAGCAGGCTACAAAAGCCCAACGCTCGCCCGTCAACCGATGACAGCGAAACCAGTAGCGCAACCCTCGCGATGCGTACCGACGAAAGTACGACTTGACGGCATAGCTCGCCGCGCTCGTCGCGTTGTCGGTCGGGCTCAACCCGGGGTCGTAAGCGACAATACAACTCTGCTCGACGTCGTCGGTCTCGCTCGTACCCTCAACGCTCGGTACGAGTACATGACAACGAAGTCGCGGGTACAAGTTGCGAGCCGCTGGTCTTAACTTGCGTACCTCGACGGTTATACGTTTCGGCTTTCTCATACGTTGCCCTCCGCGTTTATGATCGCGTTGCTCGACTTGATACGCTCGACGATCTCTAAAGCTCGCTTTACCTCGCGACGCGAGCCGTCCCAATACGCCGACCCGGTCGACAATGGTCGAGCGTTAAACTCGGCGGCAAGAAGGAGCGTCTCGACTCGATCGACGACCGCGTCAAAATCGGCTTTTCGTTGCCCTTGTTGCAAGTGATGACGCCCGACGAGGCACTCGACAATCGCCTGCCAATGCTTCTCAAGTACGGCGTCGGCGAGCTTGATCGAAGCGGGCTCAAAGTTGAGCAAGCCCCACGACTCGGCGACCCGCAACTCGTCGCCCGCGACCTTGAGATACCTGCCCGCTTCCATGACCCGCCGCCATGTGACGCGTACGTCGTCGCCGACCTTCGGCCACGCCTTGCAGGTATCGCCTAACTCGATAACGTACGAGTCGCCCGAGGGGTCGACGATGACCTTCGACGACTCGTTAAACTCGACGACCCGCTCGACCGGAAAGGCGTGCGTTGTTGTTCCGCTCATACTCATCTCCTAGTTGTTGTGGCTTGACTCATCAGCGATCAAGTAGCCAACTCGACCGGACCCCCGAAGGGGTTTCGTCGTTACGCCGCCATGCTGGTCGCGACAACCCACGCGTGATCTGCGAGCTTGTCGTCGACCGCAGCGAACGCTCGCTCGCTTTTGTTTAATCGACCGACTCGCGACTTGTCGTGCTGGACGTACCCGGTCGCCATGTTAGCGAGTAACCACAGGTCGGCGGTCTTGCTATTTGCCGCAAGCCCCAACGCCCGCTGCTCGTCGTGAAGTCGAGCGATCAACTTCTCAACGCGTCGCTCCCAACCGGCGAGCTTCGCCTTCCCGTCGGCGTCACTCGGCGGCGGCATGAACCGGGTAACGTACTCGGTGACCGACGCCTGCGTCGCTTGCAACTCTCGACAAGCATCGACGATGTTATCGTGACGCGCCGCGATCGACGAGAAGCTCGCGACCGTCGCATCGAAGTTGTCGCGGAACGACTTGGTATGTCGAAGCGATACGTTAACGCCCTCGACGTTTCTCATCATCATCAGGTTGCTGCACAAGTCGCGATGCAAACCAGCCGACCCGGTAAACTTGCCGCCGTAGTTCGCTCGTATTATGAAGCGAGGCCAAACCCCGTCACGGTCGTTGCCGATCGACCGACGGTAACCCTTCGTCGGTTGTATAGAAACCCGATGCCCGTTTTTCGCCCAAGCGCAGTCGACGCTCAAGTGATCAGGGTCGACGTTGATAGCTTGCGACGCCGCAAGTGCCAACGCCTTAACGTCGTCGCGAGTGTGGGCGACGTAACCCTTTCGCACCGTCGCCGGGAACCACGCGTCACGACCTGTTAAGTCGGTGCGGGCGATCCCATAATACGGCGTTGGGTGATGTCGGGACCGACCAGCGGCAACTTCACGCACTCGGCGAAGGTCGCGTCGATCTTGTTGGCGATCTCATCAGCAAGTTGAGTGTTTGCAATACTCATATTCATCTCCTAGTTGTTATGGCTTGACTCATCAGCGATCGAGTAGCCAACTCGACCGGACCCCCGAAGGGGTTTCGTCACTTGACGCGACGGTCGACGACGACCGCGTGATCACGCTGCGCGGCGAGTATCGCTTCAAAGATCAACTCGTCAACTTGATCCATCACGCCGATCAACGCGTCGTTGAGGTCGTACGCCTTGATCACCTTCGACAACGTCGGGTCGTCGCTCTCGCGATACGCGGTCCAGTCGGCTTCCCCGGGTTGTGATACGACCGGGCGACCTCGATAGAACCCGGGGTCGTGACGGTCGACAACGTACAGGCGACCTTGATACTTGACCGCCCACGATTCGAGCGTCGGGAAATCATCGCGGTCGAGTTGCTCGACCTTGAGCCGACCGATGCGTGCCTCGTCGATCAACCTCACAAGCCCGTCGTTCTTTTCGGTTTCATTTCTCATAACTCATCTCCTAGTTGTTGTGGCTTGACTCATCAGTGATCACGCTGCGTACCTAACTCCTTTTCAATTTCAAGCATTGGCGGCGGTGCCGACGGATCGAGGACTCGCTCAAGCAACGTACGCAATCGCTCGTTGTCATCGAGCAGTCGCCTGATTTCGTTGTGAGCCTCGTCGATTGTCTCATAGTCGGTGTGTCTGTCTGATTCCCTACTCATAACTGATCTCCTAGTTGTTGTTGGCTTGACTCATCAGTGATCAGGTAGCCAACCCGACCAGACGCCCGAGGGCGTTTCGTCATGCGATCGAGCCCGACTGCTTGATCAACTTGCTATGCCTCGCAAGCTCGGCGGCGTATCGCTTCGGCGGTCGCTTGCCCTCGACGTCGATCATCAGCACGTCTTCGTAATACTCGGCAAGCCCGTTGTGATCGCCGTACGCGTAAGCTCGACCCGCCGACCCCTCGACCTCGTTACCTTCGTGCCGTATCAACGCAAGGCGTCGGTGCTTGTTGTCGGGGTCAAGCGCGGCAGCAAGCTCGTTGACATCGTACCGCCATAGCTGATTATCGAAGTCGTTGTCGACGATGTCGCCATGACGATCGCGATGCTCGATAGACCACTCGTAAGAAACTCGATTCCTCATAACTCATCTCCTAGTTGTTGTGGCTTGACTCATCAGCGATCAGGTAGCCAACCCAACCGTACGCCCGAGGGCGTTTCGTCACTCGATTTCAAAGGTGAAGTTGACGTCGCGGGGTATCTCGTCGATCACGCGCTCGACGCTGCAACGCTGATCCTCGTCAAGCCATCGAAGCTCGATAACCAACTCGTCGAAGAAGTCAGATCGTCGCGAGTAGACCTTCCCCCTCGGGTCGCAACCTACTTTTTTAAAGGCCCGACGTATCAAGGCCGCTGCTGTTTTCTTGTCCATAACTCATCTCCTAGTTGTTGTTGTTGTGGCTGATCGACCAACGTGATCAACCGGTAAACGTGTGACCCTTGCGGTACGATCCGTAGTTCGCCCTGCCGCCCGGTGCGTTGCTCGGGGTGTAGATCACTCGATAGGTGTCGCGGTCGACCAAAGCGACGACGTCACAAGTCGAGCCGCTTTTCGCCGCGCGATCAACGTACGCTTTCACCTCGCCCAACGAGTCGAAGGTACGACCGTCGTCCCATTTGCTGGTGCTGATCACGCGATACATCGGGCGTGCTAACTTCACGCAGTCGTGATACAAGTTACTCATAACTGATCTCCTAGTTGTTGTTGGCTTGACTCATCAGTGATCGGGTAGCCAACCCGACCAGACGCCCGAAGGCGTTTCGTCACTCGTCGCCGTTGTCGCGACGGTCGATTTCAGTCATCACGCTAACGACGATCCAGTTGACCGCCGCGAGCAAGTCGACCTTTCTGATCATCGTGCCGGTCGTCGGCTCGATCGCGTAGTCGCAGGTCGAAGTCAGAACCTCGTACCCGTCATCGTTGCCTAGCTCGTTGACGTAAAAGGTCGTGCCCGCAAAGGTGACCTTGTAAGTCTTGACGAAGTCGTCACCAAGATCACTCATGTTGCCGACTTCGACAACCTTGAGCCGATAACGCTGGTCCCCTCGCCCGCCGTTGTTGATCACGTTGATCAAGTTGACAGCAGCGACGTCACTATTTAGTTCGATACTCATAACTCATCTCCTAGTTGTTGTGGCTTGACTCATCAGCGATCAGGTAGCCAACCCAACCGTACGCCCGAAGGCGTTTCGTCACTCGACGACCGCGTCGATCAAAGTACCTTGCCGATGTCGCTTTTATCGAGCAACGCCGCAAGCTCGCAAGCGATAGCGTGTTCGCTCAACATCGGTGCGTCGATGCCTTGCGGGTTACGCGACGACATCGTCGCGGCGAGCAAGTCGCAACGCTCGGTCTCCTCGACGAGCGCGTCGATCGCTTCGGCGGCTTTGTAATACGCCTCGCGCAACAAGTGCAACCGAGCGTTGCCTTCGCTCGTACAGGCGATCTCAACGATCGCTTCCTTGAGTTGCTCGGCCTTTGGTGCGTCGAGTTGGTTGGTTCCGCTTTTGTTAATACTCATAACTCATCTCCTAGTTGTTGTTGGCTTAACTCATCAGTGACCGGGTAGCCAACCCGATCAGACGCCCGAGGGCGTTTCGTTACTTGCCGTTTCGTTCGCCGAGTACAACGTTGATCAAGTCGCCCATGTTGAGGCGTCGGTCGATCGCGACAAGTTCAGCGGCGACCTTGATAGTCGATGCCAACTCGTTACGCACCCGAGCGAGTTCGTTGTGGGTTGTCCAGTCCCTCGCGACGATACCCTGCAACTCGTCATTCAACTCGGCAAGCTCCGCTGCCATAGCGTTGACCTGTTGCTTCATCGCGTCGACGTCGCGGTCAAGTTTGGTTTCGTTGTTAATACTCATAACTCATCTCCTAGTTGTTGTTGGCTTGACTCATCAGCGGCGAGGTAGCCAACCGTCGCCGTACGCCCGAGGGCGTTTCGTCACTTGCTCGCGAAGTAGTCGCGTTGATACTCATCCCAACGCTTGACCTTCGGCGTGCCCGCCTTGCCGTTGCTCAACCGTTGAGCGATCACGGCGTCCAGTTGCTTAACACAACTCTCGGCGGCTTCGTACCTTGTCGTCGCCTCCGCGCTAACTTGCTCGGCTTCGTCGATCACAAGGTCGTAACGTACCTTCGTCGCGTTGACGATGACCAGCGTGCGGTTCGTCGCGATGTAGTCGCCGCCTTTGGTCAAGGTCACGACGATCGCGTGACCAGCGTAGAAGGTCACCCAACCGTAACCCTGCGGGCCGAGGTTCATCGTGCCGTCGTTGTCGATACGGTCAAAAACAAGCGTTCGACAGGCGTTGTTAAAACTCATAACTCATCTCCTAGTTGTTGTGGCTTGACTCATCAGCGGCGAGGTAGCCAACCGTCGCCGTACGCCCGAGGGCGTTTCGTCATGTAGCTTCTTCGCTCGGCTCGCGTTGAGGGTTGCCCGTCGTACGTCGCTGCGTCGCGGGCGGCTCGTCGTTGAGTGACAAGCGAAGAAGGTGGCTTCAGCGTAACCGCTGATTTGGTGACCGCCCGGCATGATCAATGCCGGGTCGTTGGTCAACGCCCGTCGACTTCCCCACCTTGCGGTTCGGGGTGGAGGCGACTGTCGATTCGCCTCGCCGTGAGGGGTTGCGATTTTGCCTTTCGCTTTCGCTACTCGATCGCAACCCGCCGGGCCGCTCGTTGAGCTTTTGGCTCAACTTGCGGTCGACGTTAAACGTCGACCGCACACACAGTATCGGCTATTTAGGCGAAAAACTCAAGGGGTATTCCACGCCCCACACGGGCGATTTAGGCGGGTTTCGGGTTTTTACGGCTCATCAGGGGCGTAACGAGCCCGGCGGCGTTACCGTCGCGATCTGGTCGCCTTCTTGCCGCTTAACGCTTGCCAACGCTCGACAACCACGTCGACGTAGCTCGGCGACAAGTCGATCGCGTAGCAAGCTCGGTCGAGTTGCTCGGCGGCGATCAGCGTCGTACCGCTTCCGATAAACGGATCGTATACGTCGCCGCCGTGGTTGCGTAGCAAGTTGCCCATACAAGCGATCGGCTTTTGCGTTGGGTGGTTTGTCTTGTCATCAGTCGACCCGCTCATAATGTGGTTCGGGCTCGGCGCGTCGATGACCGTTGTCTGCTTGCGATCACCGGTCCAGCCGTGCGGCTTGCCCTTGCGTACCGCGTACCAACAAGGCTCATGCTTAAAGTGATAATCGCAACGCCCCATCACCATAATTGATTTGTTCCAGATCAACTGTTGGCAAAGCTCAAAGCCCGAATCGCGTAGCGACTTGATCACGACGTCGGTGTACCGACTCGCGTGCCAAACGTAAGCGACATCACCTTTGAAGAGTTGCCACGTTGCGGTCCAGTCGGCGCGGTCGTCGTTGTCAACGACGCGAGCGTTACCCGGTCCCATTGCCTTGTCGCCGAGTGCCTTGTCGCGCCAACTCTGATCCAGTTGTACGCCGTAGGGCGGGTCCGTGATCATCACGTTCGGCATCGCGCCGTTAAACAAACGGTCGACGGTTTTCGCGTCGGTCGAGTCGCCACAAATCAACCGATGAACGCCGAGCGTCCAAACGTCGCCGGGTTGCGTTACCGGGTCTTTGGGTGGCAGCGGTATGTCATCGTCGACGAGCGGGGCGTCGTCGGTGTACAAGCCGTTGGTCGTCGCGAGGTCGTCAAGTGCCTGCTGCAAAGCCTCGTTGTTGGTCATTACGCCTTTGAGCAAGTCGTCGAGCCGCTCGACGTTAGCACCCGCCATGTTGCCGATCGGGTCGTACGTTGAAAGAATAAGGTCGGCCTCCTTCTCGTCGACGTCAAGGATCAACACGGGAACCTCGGCGTCGCCCGCGACCTCGGCACGCGCGTGCCCGTCGATCAGTTGAAGCGAGCCGTCGGGCAACTGTCGGGCAAGCTCCGCACCCGCAAAGCCAACCTCGGCAAGCACGCCGCGTATCGCGTCAAGTTGTTGCTCTGGATGAGTGCGCCAATTTTTAGGGTTGGGGTGTAGCTCGCTCGCTTTGACTCGTCGTAACTCGACGATCCGGTCGCGTATCTTCATCGCTTGCTTTCCTTGTTGGTTTTACGTTGTTGTGATTTGATAGGTCAACGCGTCGAGCGTTGTCGGTTGTTGTTGTCGCTTGGCTCGCGTTGCCTCGATATGCTCGACAATCATAACGGCGATCGACTTAACCGTGATGTGAGGTTGACGCTCGCGCCCCTGCTTCCAATAAACGCCCATTGCCACGCGGTCGATCTTGACCATTAACGAGTCGGGCTCTTCGTCGATATTCCAACGGTTCATCGCGTGACGAAAGCCCGACTTGCAACTCGTACAATTTACGAACAACGTGTCGAGGTTGTTGGCAACAAAAGCGTCGCCTAGAAGGTTGGGGTCGAGTTGATCAGCCAACGCCCTCGCCGCGTCCGCTTGTTGTCGCTCGTTGTTAGCGGATCGCTTGGCTCTTTGAACGCCGTGATGGTAGTCGTCGAGTCGCTGAAGGCGAGCCTTGTCGTCGTTGGTCATTGATTGCAATCTCCAATGTTAGTAACTGTGAAGCTCGGCAACCCGCCGCAACTCGTAAAGCCGCCGTCGCTGCAACCGTCGTGACAAGGGCTTCCAAACGGGAACGTTGAGCAGTCGATCGGTGCCTCGCCGTCGCAGGTCGGAACCAGAACCGTGCTACCCGGCCATCCGTCGCCGAGGTTAGAAAACCCGTCCGTACAGATCGCGTTGGGTTGCGTTAGCGTCACCTCCCAATAACAACAGCCGCCCGTTGTAACTTTTAACACGGCGGTCGCGGGCGTTACTTGAGTTTGCCCGCAACTCAAGTTTTGCCATTCGACACTAAACGTAAGCGTTGCGCCGCAGGGACCAGTCGCCGCAAATGACGACGAGCCGGGAACGAACGTGCCTTGCGTGCAATCAAAATAGTTCGGGTCTTGAAATTGGAAGTCGCCGAGCGCGACAGCGGTCGTCGCGCTCATATTGTCACAACACCCGCCGCCGCTTGGCTCATCCTCGCAAGGGTAGGTGTACGTCGTTGGCTCGCCCGGGGCGGGCGTACCGCTTGGCTCGTCGCTACACTCGCAACCTTCGGGGCAAGGTATCGTGTTAATCCACGCCGGAATCGTATCGTCGTAATCCCAAACGCAATCCGACTGCTCGCAACCACATTGAGCTTCGCAACACTCATAAAACTGATCACAAGCGCATAGCAGCGGGCAAATATCGACGGCGATGTTGCCGCCCGGCGTTGAGCTACAAACCTCGATCGTCGCTGTCGATAGTTGTATGTAATGCGACGAGGTCGTCGCGCCCGTTACGACGTCGATCGTAACCGTCGACGGCTTGAACCGACTGATCACCTCGGGGTCGTCACCCTCAAAGACGCACATCATCTTTTGCGTGACCTCGGTCTCGCAAGGGTACAACGGACCCGCCTCGTTGATCGCGACCGGCATCAACCGTTCGGTCGGCTCGCCGAGTAACGACGACTGCGTCGCGGTTACCTCGTACTGATGAGCTTCGGGGTTGTAATGGGCGATGCCGCAAGTGCCATCCGGCAAGCAGTCGGGTTGACCGCAAGGGGCTTCGATCGGCGGTATATCGCAACCGACAAAAGGGTCGCAACCGTCCCACAACGAACGCCCGCCACTATCCGAGTTTGGCAGCCACTCGTTACCCGACCAAGTAACCTTCAACCACCTCGCGATTTGTTCCTCGACTTGTACGATGTGCCATGTCGCCTCGCTTGAGCTTGTGCCGAGCGGAACCGAGCAGTTGAAAGAGTCGCTTGGTACGGTGTCGGGTACGCGTCTGATTCGTACCTTCTGCATGGCGCAAGTGTCGAGCTTAAACGTGTTGGCAGCGGTAACCGATGACGACGAGCCGCCTAACTCGGGCGGCGGGTCTACGTTGTGATACTCGCTCCACATATCGAGGAAGTTGTTGAGGTTGACGTTGATCGACGCTTCAGTGAGGCTTTTTTTAATACAACCCGTTGTGTACCCGACCGCCTCGTTAACGGGCAAGCTCAACTCCTCAACTTCCCAACGCGGCTCTTCCAAATCGCAAAACTCGCCCGCTGGTCGCAAGTAACCCCAACCGTATCGCGTACGGCTCGCCGCTCATAAAAGGTTAAACGGGTCTGCGAAGGTCAGTTATGCTTCGTGATCTGTGTGG
>FUIF01015761.1_pt1 | contig 13662 bp, 15 predicted proteins | sample 1003461 | NCBI WGS metagenome assembly FUIF01 (sample SAMEA80401918, study PRJEB19352) | marine metagenome | reverse complement strand
GGCGTCTTCTGAAAACTCGCTAGCCTCGCCGGTCGTTAGGTCTACGGCATTTTCGGTGCCGTCGCTTTCTAATTTTAGGTAGTAGGTGCCGGCGTGTATAAAAACGTCGCCTGGTGGCGCCAAGTTAAACAGGGTTAGCTTTGTTTGTATGTCGTCGCCGGTTACGATCATAGTAGTACGTAGTTCCCTTGTATCTTTCTCGTTGTGTTTGTTTTCAATAGCAAATCGGCGTCGCCCTCTCCATACGCGACTAAACAGGAAGGCGCGCCGGCGTTGCCTGCCGCTATGGTGCCATTTTTGTTATAAAAACTTAGCCTGCCTTCTATAAACAAAACTGCCGTGGCTGCCCTAAACACATATTTACTAAACAATTTAGTGTCGGTGCGTGCAAAAAGCAGGGCGGTACCTTCGCCATGGGCTGCTAGGCGCGCTACCCAGTGTTCTAATTTTTTGCTGTAAGGCGGGTTTAGCCATACGCGGCCATGCCAGGGCTTATTTAATCCATTGTCGAATATGGTGTAGTGTTCTTTTGCTGTCGGCCACGGTCTTTCTGCCGGCGCGCACGGGTCTAAATCGAATGCCCCTAGCGCCTCCATAATATACGGCGGTGTTAGCCATTCGTCTTTACCGCGTACGCTACGTTCGTGCGTGGTGTCCATTAGTAGGTTTTTCCACCCTGCGCCTGCCTGTTTTCTAGCTTGTGGTCTGCGCGGTTTTCGTTATATTCCATTTTTTCTACCACGGCGCCGCCAAGGTCTAAGCCCAGGGCGCCGGCTAAATCGCCAATACGTATCATTGCGTCGGCCAGTTCTACTTCAATCATTGGCCTATGCGGCAGGTGATCGTCGTTTCTTTGCTTGCGGTCGCCTTCCATTGCTTCGCTGATTTCGCTGTGTATTAAACAAAGTTTAGCTGGTACCACGTGCGGCGCATTTACGTCTACGTCGTTCCACCATCCAGACTCACACGCCGCGCTATGCGTCACTACTTGCAGCATTCTAACGGCGTTGCTTAGTTGCTCTTTTTGTTCGTTAGTCATTTAGCCCTAGCCTCTCGTTTTCTGCTTTCTGTAAATAGTCTGCCTGGTCTTGTAGGTTTTTATCTAGCTGCCGCTGCAGCGTTTCCAGGCGTATTAGGTCGTCTATGTTTGGTTCTTGCCCGTCGCGCCTGGCGGTTTGTATTCGCCTGGTGTAGTTGGCTATTACGCCTACGTCGCGTTCTATGTCGCTGCCTTTTATTTGCGCCTGCACGTCGTAAAAGGTGGCGCGCGCGTCGCTTTTGCTTTGGTAAATACTATCGACGAAAAAGTAAACGCCGAAAATCATAGTTACCAATATTCCTAAGTTTATGTAGTCTTGCAGTCTTCGAAACATGGTTAGTTATGCTCCCGTATTAGCTGCCAGGTGCCGTTCGCGTACTGAATCATTTTGTATACATAAATCGGCATGGCTTCCACGGCCGCGCTAAAATTGTCCTGGCCGGCCCTGGTAATGTGTTCGCCCTTCGTTTCGTGAATCTCTATAACGCGGTCTGCCCGCATTACTACAAAATCAGGTTTATAGTATTTTGCCTGGCGCTTGTGCTGGCCTATCTTTATGCGTATGCCTTCAAATTTATAGAACAAAATCTCTTCGGCTCTATAGGCTGGCTCCAATATTTCAGCAGCGTATCGCGCTTCGGTTTTATTCATGCCGCGCGGCGTTGGCGGCTGCCCTATCCCGGTAATGCCTGGCGGCGGCTTCGGCGCTTTTGCCTGGTGGCCGCTAGCCACTTTGCCGCCATTGGCCACGTAATTGTCTAACCAGGCTTGCGTCTGCCTAACCATACGCGCGTACGCGCCGTGCTTCGTCCCTGCGTCGGGCTAATTCTTTCCTGGCCGCGTTGTGCTTTTGCTCAGACATACGGCTGGCGGCCGCTGCTAACCGTGCCTGGTTGTAGGCTAGTTCCCAGGTTCTATGCTCTTCCGTGCCATCTATATACGGGTTATCGTCTAGGGTCTGGCCCTTTTTGTAGCAGTCTTTGGCGTGCTTTCGAATGGCGCGTAACTGCTTCTCTTTTAGTTCTGGATAGTGGGATAGTGTCATAGTAGCTGCCCCTGTTCTGGTTCAGGATCCGGCAGCCGAAAAACGCGGGCGCCGTCCCTTATTTCTCCCGTGTATACAATTAGCCCGCAATCAGCCATAGCAGACGGCCGCGCGCTTATGCTGCTATTGTAAATGCCGTGCTGCTGTTGGATTTCTTTGCACGTTACACCACGGCTGCCCGCTGCCTCGCAGCACTCCAGAATAAACTTTACCCATTTACCCTGGTTTGTATTTGCTGCCGCTGCCTTCGATGTTTCCGGCGCGCCTTGGCGTGCAATCTGGTGCGGCTTTCGTTCGGCAGCCGCTATTGCCTGGTCTTTGAATCCGCCCATTAGTCTACGCCGTATTTGCCGGTCTCGGCTTCCAGGGTGTAGTTTTTAGCGCGGCCGGTTCCGTCGCATCGATCGCACACTATCTCGTCGGTTCGCATTCCGGTGCCTAAACAAAGCCTACAGGGTGTTTTGCCTGGTTGTGGTTGCGTGGCCGCTTCTTTTTGTGGTTTTTGGTCTAGGCTGGCCCATCGTCTGGCCCCTCTACCTGTGGCAATTGGCAAGAATCGTATGCAGCCGCTTGCAATGCTTCTGCTACCGCTAGCGCTAGTTGCTCGTACCCGTCCCCGAATCTACTACTTTCAAAGGTTAGGTTTTGCGTGCGGCCGGCGCTTTCTTTAGTCGGTTCCGTTACTTTGATAGATATGCCACGGGCTCCGGTACTCGTTCGAAAACGCGTCGCCTTTATTTCTATCTCTTCGCAACCAAAACCGCCGTCTGTTTCGTAATACACTTCCTGCATTAAAAACTTTATTCGTTTTCATAATAATTCTCGTTTTGGGTTTTAATTAGCGCGGCCGGTCGGCTCGGTTCTCGGCGTCGGCTGCCTGGCCGCCGTTGACTCGCTGCCCCCTCGCGTATCCGCGCTGTATGATTTCGCCGAAACTCGGCGCGCTTTCGTTCGTAACGCGCGCGCGATTTGCAGCAATATATGCCGCTATCTCTTCGGTGCTACACTGGCGCGGGCCGGCCGGGGTCATAATTACTACGGTTATAAATGCCTGTAGTAGTAGTTTGGTTTGCATGGTTCTTTACTCCTTTTCGCTTTTTTTGTTTAGGGCTACCGTTTGGATTTCACCGCGTACTATCAGGTCGTCGTCGTCGCCTGGGTCGCTGCAGTCTTCCGGCTGAACAAACACGCGGCCGGTTACAGTTAATTTGATGCCTGGGCGGCCCATTTCTTCTGCCAGCTTTTCGGCCACTTCCAGCACTATGTGCTCTATGTCTTCGGGAGAAAAAACAAAGTCTATGTATTCGTTAGTCTTCACTTTATCGTTACTCCTGTCTGTCAAATTCCAGTAGCTGCGTTTCGCTTTTAACATGCTCTAGCAATGTTTTGCCAGACGGCAGCAAGGTGTACGGCATAAAGACTGCTTCAAAACTAAGTATGCCGGTTTCTACTGCCGTAACTTGCCCTTTAACCCAATCGCGTAAAATCGAATTTACTGCGACCATGCCCTGGCGTAGCGCCTGGCTTTCGTGTTCTGATTTTGTTTTTCTCATTCTCCGCGAATAGGGGTTCTTTTTAATATATGCGTTCGCCCATCCCTGCGCGCTAGCTTTTAGTTGCACCTGTCGGCCGCGCCATTCAAAAGCCAGTATCAATGTATGCGCTTTAAAATCGTCCATAAATCCTACTGAATCGCAGCCGAATTGTTCTAGCAGTTTTTGGATTTCTCCGCGCGCGGCTGTCCCGCTGGTTGCCCGTTCGTATGGTATTGCCATCGTTGCGCCTCGTTATTTAGTCATTAGTCGTTTATAGAATTCGTACTGCCAGTTTAGTTTCTTTTCGTTTCTGGCCAGCCAATAAAGTTTGAATCGTTCCAGCTCTTCGTCTATCTCTTCCCTAGTGAATTGCTCCAGCAGCGCCGCTACGTATTCGCCTTCTGGCATAAAGTCCGGCGCTAGTGCTTGCGGCTGCCCTTTGTTTGCCTGGTAGCGGTTTATCACATGCCGACGAAACCGGCCGGCCCAGTCGCCTGCCGTTGCTTCGCCCCTATCCAGCCAATACAAAATAAAGTCGATTATTTGCGCGTCTATAAATTCGTCGGTTATGCCTGGTGCCAGCTTTTCTTTTGTCAGCAGCGCGTAAATATAACCAGGTGGCTGCCAGCGCAAATCTAACGCGTAGGTAGAATTTATTATTTCTAGTTTTGGTTGTTTGTTATTAGGTGTCCTAACGGGTAATAACGTATTAGGGGTCACTGGCGCTACTACCTGTGGGCCGCTGGTGCTACTACCCTGGTGTCGTTCTGCTACTGGTGTCACTTTGACACCACTATGGCTTGGGTCTTTATCCGCCTGGTGGCCCAATTCTCCCGCTAGCTGGTCAAGGCGGCCGCCTGGTTCGACTGTGTGTAAGCTGTTGGATTTTTGTGAATCGTTAGCGAATAACTGCGCTAGTTCGGCGCCTAATTCGTTCGGTTTTGCGGGTGGTGTCAGGCTGACACTAGTGGGGAGGTAGTCAAATTCCTGATTGATTTCCAGGCGGTAGACGTTGTTCTGTTTGGTTCTGCTTTCGCGGTGGTTTCGTACTTCGATTATGCCAAGCAATTTTAGCTCTTTTATGCGGCGCTTGGCGCTAGATATACTACAGCCACATTTTGCGGCTATGTAGCGATAGCTTGGCCAGGCTATGCCGTCGTCGTTAGCCAGGTCGGCCAGGGACAACAAAACGATCTTTAGCCGGTCGGCTATTCTGACTTTATGCCAGGCCCAAGTACTGCAAAGGTGTGACATTCTCTAACCCCATAAATAAGCGCCATAGTTAAACCAGTTCAGGCTTAGCAAATTCCAGCGCGAAGCCAGCCAATAGTAGGCCGTTTAAATCTGGGTGCGCTTCTAATATTTTTTGCGCGCCCTTTACGCTGGTGTGTCCCTGCTTTATCCAGGTAGATATAGTTTTTTGTTCTACTTCGCATAGTCGCGCCAGGTCGGCTTGCTTGCCGCCTTCGCGCTCCATTGCTTTTTCTATTTCTGCCCTGGCCTGCAGTAGTCGTTTTTCGCAATCGCTAACCATTCTGGCGAGTGTATATACTTTTTCGGTATGTTGCCAGCTTTCTTTAATTTGGCCAGCGTTGAATGCCTTACGCGAAGTCGCCCAGGTCTACTGCCTGCAGGTCTTCTTTGGTGCCGGCCGCCGCCAGGTTGTTTTTTATCTGGCGGGCTGCTAAGCGTATGGCCGATTTTCCTGCCAAGGCTGTTTCCATCAGTGCGGTAAAGTCGGCCGCTGCTATTGTTTCTATGCTGTTGTCTTCAAGTATTACCTGTACGTCGTTGCCGTTTTTCGCGTGCTGGTACAGGTTAGTAAGGTTGCTCTGGTCGCCTGGCCCGCGAAACTGTATGGCGCTATCGCCGTGCGGAATATTCGCCCAAAATGCCGCGTCCCGGTTTGTGTTAACTCGTTCCAGCAATTTGCGCCGCTGCGTTTCTAGCGGGTATGCGTGTTTTTCTTGCGCCAGATACCACGTGCCGTCGTTATAGAATGGCTGTTCTGCCTGCGCCAGATATTCCGTAGCTGGGTCGTGCGCTATTTCGCCTTCTACAATAACTTTTGCTACGTTGAATTCTGCCAGTTTCGAAACTGACGGGCTGGCCGGGAATGCCACGTTGCGGTTATCTCGCCGTAGCTGTCGCAGGCTGTAGGGAAACTTTACTATGTTGTTTTCGTCGTCGTGTAGTACGTACATGGCTATGCCTTTAGGGTAATAGTTCGTAATTAAAGTCTGCCGTCGGCGTGTAATAGTTGCTTGACTGCAGACCGTTGTCGCTGGCTTCGTGGTTTGTGCTGCTTTCTGCCGTAGCGCTCTTTACGCTCAGGTCGCTATCGTCGCTTACCGTTACGTCGGTGGTCAGGGCTAACGAATATTCCCAGTCGCCGCCGGTAAATGTGCCAGATAGCGAAAAGTCTGCCGGAATTCTCCACATAACGGCGCGTGTGCGCGTTGCATTCCAGGCAGCGCTAGCCACGTGTATTTGCCCGTGCCTTACATTTAGGCCGTATATCCATACGCTTTGCTGGTCGGTGCTTAGCTCGTACTCGCCAATTTTGTCGCCGTCGCTATCCAGTCCGACTATCCAGCCGTCGCCTGGGTTGGTCTGTACCGATACGTATAGATTGTCATGCTCATCTATACAAAAAAGCGGCGTTTACAAAGCTGCCCTGGCTGTCGCTGCTGCTGATTAATTTGCGCCATTGCACGGTGCCGCTGCTGTTTCGTTTTTGCAGGTACTTGTATTTAGAATTGCCCGGTATCGTCCCGCGTATCAGTTCGTACGTATTGCCGTCGCCGTCGCAAACTACCCCGGCTGGCGATTGGTTATAGCTGGTTCGATAGGTGGCGTATGCGCTTACGTAGTCGCCGTCTGTGTCTATTCTTACCAGCCAGGATTCGTAGTTGCTGTCGTCTACGCTAATTTGTACTACCAGGTCGGTGCCGTCGTACGCTACAAAATCAGGCAGCAGCGTTTCCATATTAGCGTCTACGTTTTCAGGAATTATAGCCCTAGTCCATTGATGCACGCCGGCGCTGTACTTGCTTAGCATTCTGCATTTGTATTCGACTTCTGGAGATTCAGCCAAAACGCTGCCCTGCCAGGCCATGTAAATGTCGCTGCCTACATTACACCAGCGCCCTTGCTTTAATGCCGTATTGTTTGTTGTGTCTGTGCGCTGCCGGCGGTTGTATACCTTGTCGCCGTCTGCGTCCATTTCTAGCATGCTGGCCTCATCGTTCGTGCTTTCAATCATGCCGAATAGAAACCGGTCTGGGTCTATAAAATGCGTAGGCCCAGGAAACAGCGAATTAAAGTTAGTGCGTAAACTTTCCTGCCATAACTCAGTGCCTAGCACGTCCGTTTTTAAAACCGCCGGGCTATAACCGCTGCTGCCGCCGTAGTGGTCGCGGAACAGCCAGTAGCAGTTCCCGTCTGCGTCTACTTGCACGTCGTAGGCATAGGTGGGGCGCAGTAATTCTGGGCTGGGCGCTAAAGACGGGTAATTTAGTTCAAGGATCCAGCTACTAGGGTCTGGGTCGATTCCAGCCGCTGCCTGCAGCAATCTTCTGGCGTTCTGCATTAGCTCATATCCTTACCAGCTAGAAACGCGTACCAGGTGGCCGTCGCGCCGTTGCTGCCGTCCAGGGTATAGAAACAAAGCGTATCCGTACCGCTAGCGCTTAGCGCCGGCGCTGTGCCGCCCTGCCAGATTGTGTTTGTAGGAAATATTAGGGTTTGGCTGCCGCCGTTTGTGAGAGTAAGCGTAAACCCATGTAGTGCCGGCGTGGTGTCTGGATTGTCGAAAGTAAATTCCTGCGTCGCGGTGCTGATCGTCGCTATAAAGCTGCCGCCGTCTTCCAGGTCTATGCTTTCGGCGCTGCCGCCTGTGCCGCCGGTCAAGGTTCCCAGGTCTACGGTTTTGTCGGAATAGTCCTTTAGCTTTACGCGCGACAAGTCGAAGCCTTGGCCATCCAGGTTGCCGCCCAGTTGTGGCGTCGTGTCGTCTACCAGGGCGGTTATAGCGCCGTCTATGTTGGCTTGTATTATTGTCCAGTGACTTTCGAGCGTGGGGCTATCCTGTTCGGCCAGCAGCGTGTCGCCTACTTCCACGGCGATAGTAAAAAACGTGCCGGCTACACTCACTACGTAAACGTCGCCTTTTAGTATGCCGCTAGGACTAGTATCCAGGTCTGGGCTATTTGTGCTGGCGTTGTACTCGCCTTTGTAATCGAATAGCCCCGCCACCTGGCTGGCTACGTAGGCTTTTATGCTTTGTTGCGTTGCCAGCTTTTGGTCGCTGTCGCTGGCCATGTCGTCTTCGTCTAGCACAAAACTCCAGGTAGACGCGTCGGTATCGCTGGTATTGATTGTGCCGGCTATGTCTACTTCCGGCCGTATATCGGCTATTACGCTGTCGGTAATCGTGGTTACGCTTGGCCCTACGTAAATGCGCGCGACCGGTACGGCGCCGTCGGGTAGTGTCGGGTCAAAATGTGGGCTATCGGTTGCGTAGTCGCTGGTGCTAACGCCGTTAGCGTCATACTCTGCTTTTGCTGCCGCGCTTGCTGTGCCTTCTGCCACGGCGAAGCCGGCGCCTTCTTTGCCCGCGAATATATAGGCTATGTCGAAACGGCCCAGACCGGCTGCCGGCGCCGTGTTTATCGTCGCGCTGGTGTCTTGCGAAAAGAAACTGCCGGCCTTAGTGCCGGCGATATTAGGGTATTGATAAATGCGCGTAGGCGTCGCCGATAGGTCTGGGTTTAGGTTTGCGCTGTCGCCGCTTGCCTGGCCCTGCAGCAAACACGACATAGCCGGCGTGGCCGATTCTGTTACCTTGCAGCCGTAGCGCACGAATGCGCCCATAGCGGCGTATACCATGTTGTTAGGCGTAACTCCTAACAGCCTGGCGTTAAGCGTGTTTATTTGCGCCTGCAGGTTTGTGATTTGAGCATTGATACTGGTCATTTGTTTGGCCCTTTCTTCGCTGCCGGCTTCCTGGGTGGCGGCCTGCTAGGTAGTTGCTTATCTAATCCCATAATAACGCTAGTGGTTATGCCGGTTATTAGTTCCCCGGTTATTCTGTTGCCCGTATTCTGTTGCAGGGTTTGGTTTAAAAAATGCCTGGTAGTTTGTAGTACTTCGTTTTTGTCTTGTTCGCTCAATTTCTTCATTTTCGTTATCTCTCTTCTAGGTATAGCCAGTACTCGGTATCGTTTACAAAAATAGGTATGCGGTGCGTAGGCGACGGGCTGGTGCCGGTACTTACATTTTGTTCGCTTACCCAGGCCAGCGTCGTGTCGCTGTCTGAGCTTAGCGCGCCATAAAAGTGATATTCATTGTTAACCTGGCTGCCGGCGGTGCCCTCTCTAATTATTAGGGTGTTTTTTCCCGTCTTGCTGGCGTTGCCAATTACCACGCTGCTGTCGCCGCTTGTTTCGTCGGTGCCAAAAAAGCCGCTTTTATCGCATAGTATGTCGTCTTCGGTATCTATGTAACCTTCTACGTCCAGGTCGCCGTCTATTTCTACGTCGCCGTTTTGCACGTATACGTCGCCGATGCTGACCAGCAGCGCGGTGCCGCCGTAGGCGTTAGCTGCTTTTACGCCGTAGCCGCCGCTGTTGCCGGTGTAGCCTTCTACGCCTATTGAGCCACTATCCTGGCCATAGCCCTGTACGCCGATAAAGCTATCGGAATGGCCAAGCACGCCGCGCGCGTCTTCGGAATATCCAAAAACGCCAACTACGTCGGCGGCGGTAGGCACGCCGGCTATAGCCACGTCTATGCCTTCAGCCTCAAATCCGCCAGTAGCTTGTACCTGCCCGGCGGTGTTAATGTCGCCGGCTATGGTTAGGTCGGTGCCGTCAAAACTTAGTTTAGGGCTGCTGCTGCCGCCCAGGTACAGGGTGGCGTTATCCAGGTCGAATGCGCTGCCCGCGCTGGATCCCCAATTATTCGACGCAATAACGCCGGTTTGTATTCGATCGCCTATTATCCTGGTTATGCTTGGGTCTACGTTGCCGCTGGTGGTGCCGTTTTGCTCGTTAACTATATCGACTATGGTTACGTTGCCGACAAGGACTATTTCTTCGCCCTGTATTTTTATGCCTTCGTCGTTGTAGGCGATTTCTGTTTTTATGCGGTCTTTGTCTACCTTGCCCTCTACCAGCGTTTCCAGGTTGCTTAGCTTTTGAATAAGCATAGCTACTATGTCGCGCGGGTCTTCACTTGGTTCCGGCGGTAGCGTCGGGTCTGGGTCGGTGTAGTTGGTTAGCCCTATGGATAGGTTGCCGCGTTCTATTGCTGTCATTATGCCGGCCCGCCTATTGTTAACGGTCTAATGTTGCTGCGTGCAAATGCTGCATTGTCGCTAGTCGTGCCGCGTCGAAAAAACGCGCACGAAACTGCCGCCCAGACAATGCGACCAGGCAGCCTGGGTAGATCGATCGTACCGCTATAAGTTAACGTGCCGTCGTCGTCTTTGAAGTCTGCCAGGTCTATTACTTCTACGTACGTGCCTGGCCCTAATGCCGGGTAGTAGTCCAGTGTCTTGCCGGTTTGGTCTGCCTGGCTGCTGCCTTCTGCTGCCCTGGTAACTACATCCAGATAGTAGTTACCGTCGTAATCTATGCCCTGGTGTTTAACTATTTCGCCGTCAATGTATGCCAGCTTGAATTCGTCTAGGCGGTTGTCGGCCCAATCCAGCTCTACCACGTGTATGGTGTCGCCGGCCTGTGGTGTATACGGCAGCGTTTCGCCAGGCGCCAGCTTTAGTTCGGTGGCGCTGCTTTCCAGTACTTTGTAGTACCTGGTGTTACCGTTTGACGGGCTGCTATTGCTTTGTACGCTAATCCACCATAGGCCGCTTAGGTCTATATCGATCGTGCCGCTGGCGTCGGTGTATTTAATTGTGTCGGTAGTGCTACCACTGGCCACGGCTAGCGTAAACGTGCCGGCTATGCTGGTGTTATCTGCATCCAGGTACAGTTTGTCGCTGCCGTTATCGGTACCGAGTACTAGCTGGTTTAGCCGCTCTTCTGCAGCGTAAAAAAGCACGAAAAACTCTGGCAGCGCGCCGGCCGGGCTGCTGTTGTCGCTGTACTCTACGCGTATGCGAATGTCGGCTACGATGTTGTTTTGGTCGGCGGTAATAAACAGGGTAGGGTTTTGCGGCTGCGCCAGGCCGATGCTGGCCAAGCTGGTGTAGGTGCCAAGTGTCGTTACACTGGTTTCGGCCCAGTCGCTGGCCACTATAGACTCTGGGCTGGTGCCGCTTTCGTATTCCGGTACGTAAACGCTGCGTACTCTAAACTGGTGCTGCCCGATTTCGGCGGTCATAAACTCGTAGCTGGTTTCTTTGCCGTAAAACAAGGGCTGCCAGGCGCCGTTATGCCGGGCCAGTTGGTATTCTGCCTGGTAGGCGCGTACCAGGTGGTCGTCGCCTGGCGGCGTAAAGCTAAATACGATATTGGTTTGGTATTCGCCGTTGCTGGCCAGTACCAGGCTGGTGGTGGCGCTTAGGGCTGTCGGGCTGGTTTCGCTGTACGTGGCGGCCGTGGTGCTGTCTTGCTTCCATACGCCGCGTACTTTGCCTACGCCGGCTACGCGTACGTAAACGGTGCCGACTGGTGCCAGCCATTCGTATAGCGTCCTGGTTAAACCGGACGCTACCGGCTGCCAGTCTAACGGGCTGCCGCTGGTGGCCATTTCTATAACGTAGGTTTCCGCGCCGGCTGCCGGACTCCAGGCGGCGCGAATTATGCCTGGTTGCGTGGTGTTTTCCAGCAGCAGGTAGTCGATTACTGGCTGGTCGTCGGTGGTGGCTATCGCAGGCGCTGCGCCGGCGGCTGGCGGGCTGCCCGTTACGGCGGTAAACACGCTGCTGACGTAGTTTAGTGCCGTTATCCCCACTTTGTTGCCGCCCTGCGGCCGTATCTCGCCTATTACCCAGTCGGCTGACGTGTCGCCCAGGGTGCCGAATTGTACTAGCGTGCGCTGGCCTGTTTCGCCTACGTTTGGCGTAAAGGTTAAGCCGCTGGCCAGTATCAGTTCGTTAGGCGTGGCGCCCTGCGTTACTGTTAGCGGGCCGTTTACGTCGCCGTTAGGCTCTCGCAGGCGAATGGCGTGTACTGGTAGCGGGCTGGCAGTTGACCAGGTTAGGTCGTGCATTACGCGCAGCGTGGTGCCGCTTTCGTATATTAGTTCGCTGCCTTGCGTGTAGTTAAAGTCTTCGTTTGCAATTGTAACCAGGTCGCCGCGCTGTGGTATTAGCCCTTCCAGTTCTGTTTCAAAGCGGCAAGTCTTGCGCTGCTTTCGCATTGTTTCCGCGTCGTATTGTCCCATGCGGTACGCCTGGCCACGGTTCGTTATGCCTGGGTAGCGCACTTCTTTAGGGTTTGCCGCGCTGGATCCCGGCGGCTGACATAGCACACGGTTTTCGCGCCAGTTGTTATCTGGGTCTACATATATGGCCTGTATGCTGTCGTGTTCGCTGGCTTCGGTTAGCCGGTACTGTACGCGCCAGCTATCCTTTACCATGTTGTGCCGGTTAAACAGCGCCGTAGGTGTGCTGCTAGCGACCGGCCGCACGAAACTGATTACGTTATTGTTGCGTACTGGGTAGGCGCGGCCGGCCCTGGCGATTGTCTGCAGGGCTTCCCATACCGTCACGCGCTTATCGAAACGGTAGTTAATTTCGTCGCCTTCCGACTGCCAGGTGGTATCTAGTGCCTGCAGGGTCGTTAAATCTATGCGCGCGTCTGCCTGGTTAGCGCCGTAGGCGTTTCGAATTACATCTGCCAGCGCCCAAGCTATGCGGCTGTTGGCCGTCGGTGCTGACCATTCAGGGCTGCCGCCGTATATGGGCGTCTTCCTGGTGGCCACCACGTTAAACCTGGCGCGGCTAGGTGGCTGTCAGATTTGCGGTGGTCCTTCGCCTTGACTAGCCAGCACGGTTACGTCCGGTATAGGTTATGGCGCTGTCTTCGTGGAAGCCGCGCAGCCCTTCCCACGTAACACGGCTGTACTTGCGCGGGCCAGTGTCTTCGGTGTCGCCGCGTCGTACCTGCACTTCGTACCTGCCGGCCGGCACGTCGGCGCCGAAAGTGATACGCAAAGGCGCGCGGGAGTTACGCACTATCTGCCCGTTGTAAATCGTGCTGAATGTCGCCGGGCTGGCCACTGGGTTGCCGCTGTCGTCGATTTCCCGGTACTCAATAGCTAGGCTGGTTGTCCATTCGTAGATATTGCCCTCGTCTGCTGCGCGGTGCAGGCCGTTCGGCCATACCAGGTCTACTTCTATGCGATTTATTTGCGTGGCGCTAGCATTCGCTACGTACGGGCCGGTGTTTACGTCGTACTGTATAACCTGGTTAGCTGGCTCTACGCTGGTGGTTACATTCGTCGGAAAAAGCGTTACCGGCACGTTGTAGTAGTACTGGTACGTAATTTCGTCGAAGTTGGTTACATCGGTGTCTTCTATCTGCAAATTGCCTACGGCGAATTCGCCGGCGCCGATGCAAAATAGCTGGAATAGATACTGATCGTTATCTATGTAGGTGGTGTACGGCTGCGCTATCAGGTCTGGCCATACGCGTACCTGGCCGTAGTGTATTGGCACATTAGCGCCTAGCCTGGCCTGGTTGCGTTGCGCGTTTAGGTTATAGGTGGGGCTTATTTCGCCGTCGCTGTAGTCTGGCGAATCCGGCAGCATGGCTACCGATGCGAGAGAAATAACAGAAAGGGTTATGGCGACAATGGTAAACGGGTCGCCTGGTAGCATAACAATGTCTACACGGTCGCCGCGCAGTATTGTGGTGCAGTCGTAGTCTGCCTTTGGTAGTTCGGCGCCGTTTAAAAATACAGCGCCTACCAGGTCGGGCTTATCGCCGTACTGCTGTTCAAACCACTGACCGAAATTATTACCGGCTTCTATTGGCAGGTGTGTTTTTTCGTTTGGGTTAAACGGGTTTGGAAACTCGGTTACATACATAGCGGTAGTATTCTATCCCCGTGTAATTCATGCGTGCCAGGCT